>Ga0181413_1000577_pt1 | contig 11288 bp, 17 predicted proteins | sample 36SPOviralmetaG_FD_130111 | JGI IMG/M metagenome (GOLD analysis project Ga0181413, IMG submission 130111) | Marine viral communities from the oligotrophic San Pedro Time Series (SPOT) site, San Pedro Channel, CA, USA - 36 SPOT_SRF_2012-09-28 | ecosystem: Environmental > Aquatic > Marine > Strait... | reverse complement strand
GAGAACCAGATATACTATATCCATAACCAATAACCAAGGAGCTAATATGCTTATCAAACTAAATAAGGTCAGTTTTGTTACAGTAGGACACGGCGCTTCTAAAAAAGTAGAACGCACTATCCTCGAACCAGTCTGGATCAACCCAAATCATATCGCTAAAATAGTAATAGAACAAGGACCAGCAGACTGTCCCGACATTACTGAAATCACATGGGGAGTAGGCCGCTTCGGCAGCCACATCTCAGTACTCGAAACACCCGAACAAATCATCTCTCTCATCTCAGGACACACACGATGAAACATTGTACATCACATCAGAACCGCAGTGGTCAAAGAACCACAGTCAGGCTCGTAATACGGCGGTACTTAGCGTCGCTATACACTATGAACAAAGGGATCTACTTTTGATCTCAGCAATCACCATGTATCTTTAGACTCTACTCAGTCGTCAGTTCGCACCAAGCGCTCTCGATGAAAGTGACTCGACGACTCGACCCGACTAAATCATTACACAACCGACAGTACTCATATGAGTCTTCCCCGGGGCGGGTTGCCGCAAAAAGTGATTCGGGAAAGTGTAAAGCTGGTCAGAGGCGTGGTATACTAAGGGTAGGAGGTTCAGATGTAGATCAGGACAGACAGGAAACAGAATCAATCAGCGTGACGACGCTATCGTCGAGATGACCGGCCTGGGTGCTCAGGTAGACGAGTGTAAACAAAATGCGGTCATCACCCGCCTCGGTGGTGGAATAGGTAGACACACCAGACTTAAAATCTGTTGCCCGAAGGGCGTGCCGGTTCGACTCCGGCTCGAGGCACTTCACACCCAAGACATCTCGCGCACAACTGATCTCGCGCCCGGGACTATTACACACGCGAGCTATCTCGCAGAGGAGACAAACTCATGAGCAAAAAGCATCTCAAACCCGAAGGACTCTTCCGTCCGCTCACGACATCTTATGCTCTGTTCTGGACAGGAGTGATCGTGATCTCGTCGCTGTGTGTGTTGCTATTCACATGAGCAAGCAAACTACAATAACACTCATCACTTCCGCAGGAGGAACAGAGAATGATGCATGACAGCCAGCACCTGAGTTATCTCGCGCACGAAAACCGTGGACCCCCAAGGAGATAACACGTCGACATAGTGGTCTTGCGGTTCAGATATCCCGCGGTAGTGCACCTTGAGTATGATCCCAATGTGTCTCGCACCCGAGAGCTCACAGCACCACTCAATCAAAAAGCCAGGCCTGAGGTGTGGTGTCAGACGTGGCTTCGGTAGGTGGGGAGGATGCATAACACTAAGTATCTTGCACCCAATCAATATACGACACAGACATCCTTGACATATATCATCTTGCACCCCGACTCCGAGGACATGACGTAGATGGTGGACAGTCCGTATCGCTGTATCCAGTGTATCTCGAGCACGATCCCGATCTCGCGCTCACGCGCCGTGGAGTACTCTATCAGGTACCCGGGTGTCAGATACTCATTTAGTCGAACCGCGGTGGCCATATACATTACGTATGGCGCAGCACAGTATTGTTCCCGCTGTCTCGTGCTCCGGATCTCGCGGGGTAGTAGTAAAAGTAGATAAAATAAAGTCAAAAAAAAGCCCCACCTTTCGGCGGGGGATGGGTCCTAAGACCCAAGCTAATTAGCTCTCAGAGATTGGAGCCAGTTCTGTAGCTTCAGCGGTACCAAGACTATAGCGGGTCTGAGCACCAGCACCGACCTTATCAGCACCAAGCAGTTCCAATGCTGCAATCATACGGGGCTTAGCCACACCGTCACGGAACTTACGTTCCTCAGCAGTTTCAGCATAGCCGTGACATGGTGCTTTGATCTCCATCACACCGAGAACAAGGTCACTGATTTTGTACTGTGTACCAGGGACCATAAAGGCCTCCACTTGGGGTGCCAGGTCGGCCACGAGCTGAGCCTTTTCGGCTGTAGCCACAGCTTTGGCAACGCGCTTCTCAAAGCGGTCAAACTCAGATTGGCTAATAATGTCCGCAGACAGAAGGTTATTTAGGGCAGTAATGTTAGTCATAATGACTCCGTTGGTTATGGTTAGTTATCCGTATTGGATAGGTTTAGTATACCACAGCTGGTACTGCGGTTGCACTTTTGGGGCCGATCCCCTCCGGTGCCTGTCCTATGTGCCCCGGTTTGATTGGGGTGGACATTATTATTATACCACACCGGGCGTTCGATTACACTTTAGGGCCCCACTTTTTAGCCCCCTTTAGAGCCCCTCTCTGACCCCCGGAGCGGGGGCCCCTGGCGCGCGGGCCCCCTACGATGCCCACCGGCGGGGCCCTGTAGCCGGGCCGGGCCTAAGGCAAAGTTTGCTACACGACAACTTTTTGATCAACTTACCGGAACATACGAACACACAGCAGCAATAAAAGTTTTAGGGCCTTTTTCTGCACGCCACGCTGTGGACATTGACTAATTTCTCACAAAAATTTCTCCGGAAAATTTTGCAAAACTTTTGTAACCGTGATAGAAACGGTGTATAATATTAATGTTAACGCTCATACTTTCAGCGACCGATTAAGCGTGCGGTGCCTTGTCAAGGTCATATGGCAAACAATACTATAAAAAAATTTAAGCATAGGAGAATGTAATGAAAAATAGTATTCCAAATGACCTCATACAATTGTTAGACATATTCAACACCCTGGACGGAATGCCAGTGCAGAACTTTTACACGTGCCAAGTCGGTGCAATGGGGCGAGTAATCGATCCACATCGTGTTGTCGTTTCAGTCGATAGTACAAAAGAAAAAGGAATTCGAGCTGATCGTATCGATGACCTTACACAACACAGCAAGGTCGACCATAACCCGCTAGTAGAGCCCTTGTCAGTTGTGGTCGCGTATTTTCCAAAGAAAAATCGCTTTAAGTTCTACGTAAGAAAGAATCCGGCGAATATCCGGGGAGCAATCGCCAAGCTCAATCTATTGCCTGATTTCAAGAATCACGTCCGTGATGAAGAGTACGTCGCTAGTTGGAAGATCCACACAGGGACTAGTCAAATATTTCCGGGGAAACTCGCCGCAACAGAGATTCTCGAGTTACTCCAAAGCGATCGCTTCTACATGAAGTGTGCCTCTCAGGTTTCTCGTTATTTGCGATTGAATAGTGTACAGGACAAAAGTTATCAGGTTGAGATATCGCCTATAGCTGATACTGCACGTTTTCAGTTCACTTCTAGACAATAATAGGGGTGACATATGAATATACCTACGCAGGGACGAGTGTCCCTTCCTGTCGCCCTTAACTGGCATTTCGAGCCGACTTGTAACTACCGGTGTAAATTCTGTTTTGCACACTTCGCGGATATAGAAGAAAAATCCGACTATCCTATCCCTCAACTCTACGCAGATCTCTATGCACGAGGTGTCAAAAAGATTACCTTTGTTGGTGGAGAACCCATGTTAGATCGTCGTATTGATCATAGAATCACTCTGGCTGCAGAGATGGGTTTTACCACATGTTTGGTGACCAATGGTACTAAAGTTACACCTCGTTGGTTAGAGAAAATGCGTGAGCATCTCCACTGGATTGGTTTCTCTATCGACGCGTCGAATGATCATTTACATGCCCAGATCGGCCGAGGACGCGCGGGTGAGATCAAGAAGGGTTATAGTAAGCATCTCGAGCGTTCTCTTGTTAGTTGGAATGCTGCCAAGTCATTAGATTATAATCTTAAGCTGAACACAGTTGTGTGTAGCTACAATAAGTCTGATGACATGTCTGAACTGGTTGGGCGTCTTGCGCCTGATCGTTGGAAAGTTTTCCAGGCGTTGCCGATCAAGGGAGAGAATGATGACGAATGGGATGAGTTAGAGATCTCGAGTGAGGAGTTTTCTGCTTGGGTTACCCGGCATGATCATTTGGCGCCTGTTGTTGAATCGAATGATTTGATGACTGGTAGTTATTGTATGCTTGATGGTAAATTGCGTTTTTATAATAATGTGGGAGGTGAGTTTAAGCATAGTGCTCCGATTCCTGAGGTAGGAATGGATCGGGCTTGGTCGGAGATCGAGTCGTTATTTAGTGATGATGTTTTTGAGGATCGTGGTGGAGTATGGTCTTGGGAGGTGTCGAAATGAGTCATTGTGTTCATTTAGATTCTGGTCGACCGATGATGATATTTGATAGTAAGGCTGAGGCGCGTCGATATGCTAAGAAGTGTAAGCGAAAGCATCGTAAGTTAGTGCCTTATCGCTGTACACGTTGTGATAAGTGGCATTTGCGGACGAAGTTGAATGATGCACATTATCGGGTTTGTAGTTGTCGGGATCATCGGTGGCGATTGAAGCGAGCGTACTTAGATCGAGATGATATCGAAGTTGTGTGTGTGAAGATAAATGATAAAGCTGGGTGTGAAGTAGTAGAAGTGTATGAGTGTCCTGAGTATTATGATGTTTGGCATTTGACATGTATAGAGAAGGATGAGTAGAGAGTGTGAGCTGAGGAGGACCCGTAGGGGTCCTACTCGGCGTTCATAGGGTAGCCCTAGCTCGCGCCAGTTGACACTGGCGCTTTTTTATTTCTCCGAAAATTTCTCCGGGATTAATCATTAACTTTTAGATAGTTATAATGGATATTGGAGAAAAATATGAATATTTCTAGAAATGAATTAAGAAAAATGATTTTGGAAGCACTTGGTGACAGAGGTGACCTTCCAAGAAAGAAGCAATACAGTATTGGAATGCGCGGACCAGAAGACTTGCCATATTCGAAACCTGGTGAATCTTTCTTAGGAAAAGCCGGAATAGCTCCACATATAGCACAGAAAGCACAGGAAATTGGTAATGGCTACATTATTGACGTTGGAGCTATGGAAGGCTCTGGTGGGGGAAATTACCCAGGTTATGTAGTCGAAAACGGCTTAGCGTCTTTAGATAAAGAACACGTGCGTACATTTGAGGAATATGTCTTTTTATTGAGCGATTACGGCAAAAACAGTGTGCACATATACCCAGACCAAGAAGAGTATTTGGCCGATTTTGACCAACCTATAGTTAATCCTCTACAAAACAAACCAGAGGATGACAATCCAGTTGGCGGCTATTTTCGCCCAAGAGCATGAGAATTACGCGCGGTCAATTACGACGCTTAATAAGTGAATCCATGGATCTTGCTTCTCCTATGGAGCGAATGTTTTTAGAGGAGCTTGGTGCCACTTTTTATTCAGAATATAATGGGGCCCGAACCGGCCGCGGTATTTTTCATGACAAATTTCCTGATGGTTGTTTGGTTCGATTTGTTTTGTTTACAAGTGGTGAAAATACTATGTTTATCTCTGACATAGAGACACGCCCTGATCAAGCTTGTCGTCGAAAAGGTTATGGTCGTCAAGTTATGGAAACTTTAGGGGCAAAAGCAGATATGTTTGGTATAACTTTAGAGTTAGATGCAGCGCCTTATAGTGATGTACCTCTTGATGACTTGTACCGGTTCTATACATCTGTAGGGTTTGGTCCTGCTGCAATTGATAATCATCCGTATCGTATGAGGCGTTTACCAAGATAAATTTCTCCAGGATTAATCATTGTCTTTTAGATAGTTATAATCAGCAATAAAACAAAAGGAGTATCTTATGTTAGAATTGATTAGTGATGCGTGGAATTTAGTAGTAACATTATTATTGTCATGCTGGAATATTTTAGAAAGTGTTGCAGGTCTTGTTATTATTGATGACCCGTTTTGGAGAGGTGTTGAGTGCACCATTATTGCTTTGTTGATTTGGAAAAATAGAAAGTCAATTATTGCAGGTGTTGATTCAATCCCCTTACTTGGTGGTTTATTAGCTCGATGTTTGTTTGTCGCTGATGAGATTGCAGAAACTGTATTAGATGCTTCTCTTGGCTTATGGCAGTTAGTACGTAGTAACACTTGGGACCGTCTGGTTAAACTTATTAAGAAAACTGATGATAACCTAAGGGGTTAAGGTGAAGATCTCGAGAAAACAATTAAGACAACTAATTTCTGAAGCTTTAGAAGCTCACGAAGTTGAAGAAGAATTAACAGGCATGGATCCTCATAATTCTTACGGTTTAGGTTATCTAAAAGGTAAGGAATTTCACAATAAAGAAGATGATGAAGTAGAGATAGATATAGAGGTAAAGTTAACAGTTGACCAAATTCGTAGTCTTCTCCTTAGAGAATTTAAGTATACCGGACAGGAATTTGATGATTTAATTGATGTAGGTGGTGGTGCACCTCCCCCAGTTGAGACGCCTAAAAGCGGTGGCGGTGGTGAAGGTTGGCCAAGTAGCGTTGTTGGGGCGTTAATTGCTTCTAATTCTGGTAGTTTGAGTAAATGGGAACAAGATCCTCGAAATAGTCGTGCTGCTGTTTATGATAATTCACAAGTTAAACTTTATGCTAAGGCTGTTGATTCTAAGAATGCACTTGTATGCACTTTAGTCAGAGGTAATAAAGTATTAGATCGATATTCATTTGTTAGAAACCATCCTACTGCAGCTGGTGGTATGATGGCTCGTATGATGCAAATAACGAATAACATATGTGACAAAACAGGTAGTGAATTAGAGCGACTAAGTAACGATTATAAAGAATACGACAAACACATTGTAGATTATCTGACCCGCAGTGGACCTGGCTATAAGGGCCCTGACTGTATGCCACCAAAAGATGACGGTTCAGGTTACGTTTATAGAGGATACAAATGAAAATAACAAGAAAACAATTAAGAAACATAATTTTAAGAGAATCAAACCTAATCTTAGAAGCGACAGATAATAGTAAGCTAGCTCAGGACGTCGCTGACTCGATAATACCTGTTGAAGATGACCAGGCCCTTGTGGGAGAGATGAATGCAAGAGTAAAGAACGAAGTAGAAAATCGACTCAATAGTTACCCAGAGTTAGCCCAAGAATTATTACAGTTTCTAGACTCACCAACAGCCACTATGGGGGTTGTTGCAGCACTGGGCGAGCTAAGTAATATCCTTTCCAAGTATACGGATTAAAAATGAAAATAACAAGAAAACAATTACGCAAACTGATTCTTAGAGAATTTAAATTTACTGGGCAAAGCTTTGTTGATGACCTTGATTTATTAGGCGGAGGACCTCCTCCTGCAGAAGACCAAGAATCTGGTGGCGGTGGTGGTAGCGGAAAGGTTCATCAGTTAGTGCGTGTTAATTTTGAACCGGGTCGTGAGTTTGATCGATCTTCTTATAAAAAGACACCTATTGATATGAAACCGGGATCGCCTTTTTCTAAGATGCGTGAGATTTATAATTCATTTTCTATTGACACAAAAAGTGCGCTTTACGGGATGTTTCCAGGTGGTATCGATCCTGAATCGGAAGATAGCGTAACAGTATGGGAATTTCGAAGTGCGTACTATAATTTATTAGACACTATGGATGATGCTATTCCTATGGATGGAGATTACGAGTATTTTACTATTTTTCATCCTAATGACAAGTTAGCTGGTAAGGGACAAAGTGTTGAGATTAGTCATGGAAGTGGTGATAATGAGTCAAAAGCTTTAGATTTATATCGAAGGGTGACAGGTTACACACCTGATGAGGCTTTACTTAAAGAATATGAGCTGATTATGCATAGTGCAAGTTCATTATATGGATGAAAAATTGTCGAGATGATAATATATAATAACGACAATACAAGATCGTTCTTATTATTGCCTATTAACAAAAAATGGAGAAAATTATGAAACTTAACAGAAGAAAATTACGACGACTAATTGAAGCCTCGTTGTATGAGCAAGCGAGCGTGCTGCAAGCTATACCTGACGGAGAGGCTGTGGGCGGGGTTGCCGGGCAAATAACAACAGGCGCGCCTAAAGACATAACTGATCTTTTAAAGATGATTTACGGGAGCTATCAGAAAGAGCTTAATGCGTTCAACCCAATAGTATTGGCAATGGTTGCTAGCGGTAACTCAGATAACTTAATGGCAGTTTACGAAAGAGCTAGTAATAGTTTTGAAGACAAAGAGGCAGGTCTTAAGGCTGTTTTCGAAAGAATGCAAGATCTAGCTAGAGAATATCAGTAAATATTATGAAAATAACAAGGCGACAATTAAGAAGATTAATAAGTGAATCTATGGATCGTCTTGCGCCTGTCCAAGTGCGCCGGTTTTTGAGGGGGTCTTGGAGCTCGGGACTTTAATTCAGAATATGATGGGGAGAAGTCTGGTCGAGGTATTTTTCATAAGAAATTTCCAGACAATTGTTTAGTTAGATTTTCTATATTTATGAGTGGTGAAAATACTATGTACATCTCTGACATAGAGACAAGTGGTAAAGATTGTAAAAGAAAAGGTTACGGTCGTGATGTTATGAAAGCTTTGGTGGCAAAAGCAGATATGTTTAACATAACTTTAGAGTTAGATGCCGCGCCGCAAAGCAAATCTATATCACTTGATAACTTGTACAAGTTCTATACATCTGTAGGTTTTGAACAATCTGGCATGTCGAATCATCCGTATCGCATGAGACGCTTACCGAAACGGACAAACATGTTATGAAAATAATACTTTAGATGACTGTAATATATTTATAATTGTTATTTAAAATTTTAATAAGGAGATAAGATGCGTATAAGAAGAAAAGACTTGAGAAGGATTATTGAATCAGTAATGCTATCAGAAGCTTTAGATGAGATGACACCACAAGGTGTGAGAGACACTTTGGTAGACAGAATTGATAATGATGGTGGCTCCTTACTTGCAAATGGGCTGAAATTCATGGGAATTCCCATGGGTGCTGAAGATGGGCTAACTGCTTTGGCGACTGGTTTCGATGGTCAAAAAGGATTGTTATTTATTCCAGAATCTCAAATTCTATTAAAAGCGGCAGAACAAATAGCAGATCCTACCAACGGTTTTGCCGAGGCACTTGTTAGTTCTGAAGAGACTATTGATCAAGCAGCTTCAGGAGATTTAACTGTTGAAGAAATGCAAGAAAAATTTAATGAGAATTATGCAGAAATAGCGCCGGGTGCAGATCGAATGTATTCATCATTAGAAGACGTGATCATGAAAGGCGGGTTTGGTGACGGAAGACAGACTGCAATGACGGGTGCGCAACCAGTTAAAGTTAGTGATATTTTTAACCTTCAAGGTGGTTCTGCAGGTGTAAAAAAACTTAGATCTGGTGAGCGTGTTGATCTTAGACGTTATGTAGGACAAGCAATTTTTGAACCTGCAATGAGGGGTGTTAGTGGACTGGATGCAAAGGATATATCAGATAAATCTTATAAACAAAAAATGGATTTAATGAAAGCTGGCCTTTTAGATCAGCTTGGTGATTGTCGTGCCTTCTTTATTACTTTGGAATAGAATAGTGATAAAAAGTTTTGTAAAGTGTGTGTGTTATTAGTATAATCTATATATTGGAATTACATCCAATAGCACGTAGAATACAGGAGAAAAATACATGCAATTTTCAAAGTCAAAAAGAACCAAGCGTTTAAGTTTCAACATTAGCCGTGACAGTAAGTCTCACAAAGTAGGGTCAAATACTGTTTCAATTACAACTAATCCAGTTGATAATTCTTATCTGACTTCCCGTTCACAGATTACGATGACTGTTAAAGAAGCAAAAGCATTCCAAAACTTTTTAAATTCTTATATCGATGGAACAACACCGTCTAACTAATTAGATTATAAGTGGTTTTAAATGAGGGTCAGCAATGCTGGCCCTTTCTTTTTGATTGTTATTTTCATCATATAAAAAATATATATGTTAGACAAGAGAATCAAGAGGTTTTATGAATGTTAAAATGAGAAACAAAATACGTAGATTGATAAGGGAATCTATTAAATTGAAAATAGGAATGCTAATTAATGAAATAAAATATGAATTAGATGGAGAAATTATTGATATTGATATCATGAATAGTAACATTATTATTAATGGTAATGAATATAAATTAACTTCAGACACCGAATATGGAGAAGCAGACGTAGAAGTTCTTGCTGTGAATATTGTAGATGGAAGCGTGGAAATTAAGGCCGTTGGTAAAGTGTCTTTATTTTCACGAGAGGTGACACAAATTTTACCGTCACACAAGGTTGACGAAATTAAAAGAAATATTGATGCCAAAAACACTGAATTCACAATTGAACCGGCGAAACCCGATGGATCACCAATTACTTTTTATTTTGTGCGCAATCACGAGACATTAGCATCAGCAACACCAGAAACAACAATTACAGCTAGTAGCACTGATGTTCCTGAGCCTCAAACAGATATAATCCAAACAGGGTCAGATGCTGAAGCATCAAGCCCTGCTAGTCCTAAACCTGGGCCAAACGATGGACGCGGGGCAGTATCAACTCGAGGTATTAGAATACAAGTTGATTCTGGAAACAACAATATAGAAACATTAGAAGACTTAGGTTACCCGCAGGGAACAACGCGAAACGTTGCTGATGTTATTATGCAAGCAATTAGAAGCGCTAATTACACTGGTACATCCCAAGACGGTTTAAAACTTAAAGTTAAATTCTCTGGAAGAGGCGTTGTACTGGGTGGGCGCAGTGCTGTTGTGGGTGATCGTACTCAGGCAGCCTTGCCGTTGATACAGTTTAATGATTTAAGGTTTGGAATTGCTCGATTACTTAGGTCAAGTGGTAGAATTCCTGAATTAGTCGATGGTGATAATCCTACAGTTACAAGAAACAGAAGAAATTATACTTTAGTAATAACAATACCTGCAGGTGTTAAGCAACAAATTTAATTTTTTAAGTCAAGTAACATAAAACCTCACATAGATAAAATGTATAGGGGGTTTTTTATGTATATTGCTTTGCAGATATTTTTAGGATGGATTTATGGACACGCTGCAGAGTATCTTATACATAAACATATTTTACATAATAATCGAAGATTTAAGAAAGTTTTTAAGCGTCATTTTGGGACACATCACAGAATAGCGAGAAAAAATGAAATGTATGATGAAAGTTATCTTCAGCTCTCTAAAAACAGTAGTGCTTTTGAGATCTTAGGATTATCTCTGTTGCTTCTTTCTCACTTACCCCTATTGTTTATCATTCCTTATTTTTGGATGACTCTGTTGTACTCCGCATTGGTCTATTATTATGTTCACCGTAGGTCACACATAGATGTTGCATGGGGTAAGAAGTGGCTACCATGGCATTATGCACATCATATGGAAAAAGATCAACATCAGAACTGGGGTGTTCGTTTACCGATCTTTGATGGACTTTTACTGTACTGTCGCAGTTATTATAGAAGATATCGTTAGTG
>Ga0181413_1000575_pt1 | contig 11291 bp, 12 predicted proteins | sample 36SPOviralmetaG_FD_130111 | JGI IMG/M metagenome (GOLD analysis project Ga0181413, IMG submission 130111) | Marine viral communities from the oligotrophic San Pedro Time Series (SPOT) site, San Pedro Channel, CA, USA - 36 SPOT_SRF_2012-09-28 | ecosystem: Environmental > Aquatic > Marine > Strait... | reverse complement strand
GTAGTACCTAAAAATGCTAAATATAAATCTTCTGAACTAAAATTATTTTGATAGATTTTTAAACCAAATGATCTAATAGCATCTGCTACTAAATCTTTAGATATACCAAAGTTTACTCTATTATCCGAGTCAAATCTTGTAGTTATGTTTTTAGTATAAACCCAAGTATTATCAAATTCTTGAGCAACCATATTAATAAATGTTTCATACGAAGCATTTGCTGGGTCATCTCTAAGATATTGAGGTATTGTGTTTAATAATAAATCTTGATTTAAATTATCATAATCAGAAGCACTAGTAGATTGAATTGTATACCAATCTGTTACTACAGTATTTGAAGATGAATATAAGGTAAAGGGTGGGGTTGTATTAGTTTTTGGATAAGTTTGAACTCCTGTAGTATTACTTCCAGATTCAAAATATAAATAATATTCATACCCATCAAATTTTGAAGTAATATCATTTATTAAATTCTGATATAAAGCATTACTTGCTGTAATGGCTGAGTTGTTTTGAGCTAAATTTAAAGAAGCTCCTAATGATGAAGAATAAGATTCAATTAGTTTTACTTTATCTAAAAAGTTATTTAACCTATTTGTAGCTGAGGAGAAATTAACAAAATTAGCATAATCTGTATAATCAATATTAATTTCAATACCTTGTTCTTCAAATAAAGATTGAATTTGTTGGTAGGAACCTGTTAATGCTGTTCCTGTAAGTCCACCTCCTGTAAGAGAATCAAATGCTGTAAATTCTGTAGAATTATTAACTTGATTAGTAATTGGTAAATTAAAATTAGGACCACTTAAAGTAGGACTAATAGTATCATCTACCATTTCATCAATAATATTAACATTATAACCTACAGATTCAGCAACTTCTTCTACAAACCAACAATTATCTTTAATGTTAAAATTTAAAGGTAAAGGTTCATATAATTTTATTATTAAATCTCCTTCAAATATATCTAAATTAAGACAAAGTAATAAATTATTATCTCCTAAATTTAAATAAAAATCAGATATTAATGTAGCAGATTGTATTTTTTCTTTATATAAAGTAACAGTTTCTGTTGTTACAGATTCTGGGATGTCATTACTAATAAATCTTAACTCTGTTCTATCTGATGAGATTTCGGATATTACATAATTTTGTTGGAAAGTAGAACCTAATATAGGTCTTGAAAAATTATAATAAACATTAAATTGACCTCTAGTTCCCATTAGATCTAAAACATTTTGACCTGGGTTAAGACTAATTTCTGTTGCTTTATTATTAGATTGAGGAATAGAAATATCATTAAATTGATTTTCAGAACCAGAGGCTACTGTACCTAAACCTGTATTTGGGAATTGATAGTCTCTAAAATCTAAATTTTGAGCTATAAGATTACCATTTAAATCGTAACCATAAAATTCAACAACATCTTCAAATGGGATAAATGTTGAAGGTAAAAATTGAGAATTAAGATTAACTAAATCTGCAGCTGAATAATTCTGGACTGTAGAGGGTTCAGCAGATAGAGGAGAAACTATTATATTTTTATTTAATGCCATTATAATCTACTTATTTTTATCTATTTGCCTTACGTCGAGCTCTACGTTCTTTTCTATTTGCCCTACGTTGAGCTCTACGTTCTTTTTTTGTTTTTAACATTTTTTTATCAGCTTTACGTTTTGCCCTTTTTTCAGCTGAGGATTGATTATTACCTAATTGGTTATCACCTGAGATTTTTACGTCAAAACTACTAGGAATATCTAAGTTAGGTATCTCAGGTAACTCAGGCAAGTTTAAGTTAGTAGTTGATAAAGTATCTACAATAACTTGAGCAGGTCCTGTTTGAGCTTGGAGTAGTTGAATTCTTAATTGAGTTATTTCTTCTTGTAAAGCTTTTAATTCATCAGATTGTTCTGAAGCTCCAATGTATGCTTCACTAGTATTAATTAAATATCTATGAGAATTAATATCACCTTCTTTAGGTATTACATAAAATATTTGTTCATAATATTGAAAAAATTCTTGTACAGAAGGGGGAGCACTAGCACTTGGAAGTGTAGGTGCTACAAATTGAGAAAAAGAAGTATCTATATTTTTGTTATACCTATTTTTCTCAAATTCTTGTCTTACTAAGTCTACTTGAGTACCCATATTTAATATCCGTTAGAAATTTTAAAATAGTAATTATCATCATATATGGTAGTACTTCCACCAGCAGTTGCTTGAATTAATATTTTATAATATCTTTCTGGTTCTAAACCATTCATATAAAGATCAAAATAACTTGATGTAGTGTCAGCACTTAATTTAGTATATTGTGCATCAAAATCTATTACATATTCATCAGTATCTAAATCCTTTACTGCATATAGTGAAGAACCTGAGGGTAAATAATGTTGTTTAGTAAATAATGAAGCTGTTGCAAATACTACTTTTGGGTATTTTGGACGAACATTTAATCTAAATCTATTAACACTTTCTGAGAGGAAAACACCAGGATTTTCTGCTAATGATACAAAACAATTTGGTTGAGTTAATACAGGAATAGCTGATGAAGTAGCCCATACTGAGTCATCCCATCTAAATTCTAATTGTGGAGGGTATATTGTATTTGTATCAACACTATAATATTGTACTACAGGTTGGACTTGTTTACTAGGATTAAATTCAATAGCATCTTCCCATTTAATTAGAAAGCCATTATTTTCTATACCTCCTAATCCAGAAGAAGCACTATACCAAGAATCAACAGTAGTAGTAGCATTAACACATAAATCTTTTGGACTTCTTAAACCAAATGTTTGAGTTGCTAGATACTGAGTACCATCTGAACTGCTAATTACAAAATTACCGCCACCTATAGAAGATGATGCTTTAGCATAAGATCCAGTAACTTTAAATGATGGGAATCCTGCTTGTGTACTTGATGATGTAAATGAACTTCCATTCATATAAGCCCATGGAGTTCCAAATTGAAATTGATTTGAATTCCAAGAAGAACCATCTGTTGTAATAGGACTATCTAAATAAGTACCAGTACCATTATTCCATGATTCAGCTACAGGACGAACTTCTATAGTAGAAGTTTCTACAATACCTTGTGCTGTAGCAATATAATTTTTGAAATAAACATCCCACTTATAACCACTAATAATCCCATCTAAAAGATCAACAATTTCTTCAGATGAAAATTCAACTAAAGATCTTGCAACTGTAGCATTAGAAAGTAAAGCAAAGTTTAAGTTAGATACTTGATTAATAGGATCAATACCCGTATTCATATCTGGGTATAATGAATATAATGAAGTGTCTTTATATGGGAAAATTTTATATACAGCCATGTTTTAATATTATATTTGTACTACTCTACCTTGAATATCTGAATTAGGGAATTTTACTTCAAAAATCATTGGGTCAATTGAAGGATAAACTACAGAATTTAATGTTGCTCCTGGAATATCATATGCAAATTCTGAGTAAATGTTTCCATTAGCTGTAGTACCTACTTTATTAGTTATTTCAAGATTTTTTGTTGTTTGAACTCCATCTATAGCATCTAATCCACTATATAAATTACTAAATATAATAGGTTGATTTATTTGCCAGTCATTTATATCAAAAAATGTTTTAATAAAATCAATACAAGCTAATAATACTTGATTACTATTATAATTAGGTAAAACTATAATCTCAAAATTAACTCCAATATTAATAATAAATCCATCTTTAATATTAAGAGAATCACCTACCATTTTATATTGATAAAGATAAGTTTGTAAATTTTGTTTTAAAGCGTTAGAAGCTGTTTGTAATTGTTCATCTCCATTAAAAGATAAAACATACATATCTAAAACAGATTCATTTGATGTTACTGCTAATCTAGGTTTTTCAACAAATACTTTAGCTAAACTACCAAATTTAGAAGGTAAACTATAAGCTCTTACTAAATAATCATCTGCTGTTACATTACGTAATTGACTTGCAAATGATGATAAAGTATTTAATCTCAACTCAGCTACAGAATCGCCATCTGATCCTCCTGTTGCTGCTACTAAGTTAGTACAATTTAAACCACCTTGGGCTGCTGTACCACTTATAATTGTAGTTGCTATTGTAGAATCTGCAATGTTACTATTTACAAATTTAACATTACTTCTATCAAGTACAGTTAATTGGTTTGCTTGAACATTAGCTCCAACACCACCACCTGTTAAATACCTAATAGTTAAAGTTGTATTAGATGGTGCAATACCATAAGTATTACTAAATATAAAATTAGTAGGTGAATATGCTGTTGTTAATTTATTTTTTTCAAATGGTAAACCAATACCTACATTTGTAGGATTAGGAATTATATCTTCTGTAATATCACTACTTGTACCTGATCCAAATTGGATTTGTAAATTTGTAGCTGAGGTAAATCTTGTAACAAATCGTCTAGCTACTTGTTTAGTTTTAAGTAAATAAGCAGCATCAGTATCATTAAAGAAATTGGGATCATTAGGATTAGTATTTCTAATAGAATCAAATACCATATCTTCACCTAAATAAGGTACTTCAAAATACTCATTACCATCAGAATCTTTAATATCTAATATACCAATAATATTATCTGCTTCTAAATTTATAGTATAAAAATCAGTTGGGGCAGTAACTACATTAGTTGTAGTATTAATAGTAGATGAAATTGCTCTTCTAGTTTTTCTTAAAAGATAATATGCTGGATTAGAACCTGCTACTGAATAGACTGAAACTTCTGTTGGGTCTAATGAACTTGAAAGTGAGAAATCACACCTAGTTTCAGTTAAAAACGCTATTGAAGTATTAGCATTAGATGAAATTTGTGTATTTTCTGGTATATCTAAAGCATAGGTATAATCCGGAGAAAATGCTGCGTTTGCAGGGACTATTTGATAAAATGAAATGTCTGTACTTGCAGCTGTTGTTACTTTAGGGGTATAACCCATCATATAACTTAAGGTAAGCAAGTTATTTTCTTCTCTAGCAAATTGAACAAAATTCTCTTGAATTTGATTGTCCATATAAAATGCTAAAACATCACCTACATAAGCAGACATTTCTAAGAACATCATACCAGGTGATGATTCTGTAAAATCATTATAAGTATTAGGGAAATAGGTTTTAGTATAATCTATTAACCTAGCTCTAAAAGTAGTAAAATCTTTATTAAGATATTTTATGTCTCTGTTATCAGCCATTTTATTGTTCGAATGTTAAATTTAGTTCATCGTTAATTCCAAAATTAACTACTTCGTATGATAATATTACATTTATAGTATTAAAATCTTCTGATGAAAGGATTTCTATTTTTTTAATTAATACTTGGGGGAAAAATTTAGTAACATCATCTTGTATACTTTCTTTAATAGATTCTGTTGTACCTCTAGTTATTGATTCAAATATAAATGTTCTTAAATTCCCACCAAATGCAGGTTTAAATACTCTTTCATTATTATTAGTTAAGAAAAAATTAACTAAATTAGTTCGTATAGCATCTTTGGTTTGAAACGTAGAATTAAAAACCCATGGTGCTGAGAAAGGAATGCTCACACCAACCGCTCTTCCAGCTTTAGTATCAATTGGAAATTTATTTGCTATACGATACGCCATTATTTACCTTTCATTAAACCCATAATTTGGTCTAAACCTACATTACCTGGGGCTAAATCAGCACCTGGTGTTGCTCTTGGGTTATAACCTCCTTGAGCATCTGCAGAAGTAAACGAAAGTTCTTCTTGACCTCTTTTACCCATTTGCATATCTCCCATAATGCTTTCAAACATTTGTTGTCTTTCACCATGTGTTTTAGCTTGTCCTGATGGGGTTGATTGTGTATTTGTTGGAGTAGTAGTTTCTGATACTACTGTAGTTTTAGGTGCACGAACGGCTTCTAAAAGAATTTCTCTTAATTCTTCTTGAATGACTTCTCGTACTGATTCTTTTATGATTGTTTTAAATTCCGAAGCTTTCATATGCTTTTTTATTATAAATATTAAATTAGTATGCTTTTAAATTATCTCTGTCAATAATAAATTTAATCTCATCTATTAAGACATTGGGATCAGAGGCAAATGAATAATCTGTAGTGACTAAAACAATTCCTTGATTATTTTTACCTACCGCTCTACTTTGATCTACTCTAGGAGTAAAGGCTCTTGTTTCAATTTCCAAAACAAATCCTTTATAAGTATTTCCTGTTTCTGTATTCTCAGCTATTAATTGAGTTTCAACAATACCATCTATAGTATCTGATGTACCTGTTAAAGTAGCATTTGGGTCACATAATAAAATTAATTCATCTAATTGATCTAAAAGAGTAACACATTGAAGTATAACTTGTTGAATTAATGCAAAAGTAGGAGCAACTGATGTTACTATGGATTTAATTTTAGGAATAACAGGTGTTCCATCAGGTAATAGTAGAGTTGTATTTGCAATTGTACCTAAATCATTTACTGCTGAAACTATAGCTCCAGGTATAAGTGGAATTAATTTAGCAGCTTGATTTAGAACAAATTCAGCTCCTTTTAACCCACTAACTAAAGCTTGTAGTAATTCTGCAAATTGGCCTGAAAAGTTAACTCCAGCTGAGATAGTATCTAATTGGGCTCCTGTATTATTTAGTACGTCTGCTAAATTATTTCTTTGTAATATTAAAGCTTCTAATCTTTCAGGTGTAGGACAAAATCTTTCTTTTAACTCTTCAGGGCTTAATTCATCTCTATCTAAAGCACTTTCTAATTGATCAATTCCATATTCTAAAAGTAATGCTGTTAATTGAGGTAAAAAGAAATCCTTTAGTTTAAGGACTAAATTTACTATAAGTTTACCTAATCTTTGTAATCCTTGAGGTTTAGCATCTTCTGGAGCATTATCGTTTATTTGACTGGGAGAAATATCTACTGAAGGAATAGATGATTGTTTGTTAACAAGATCTTGATTTCTTTGTTCTCTTACAGTAATTGGGTTAAGATCTTTTGATTCTAAAAAAATTTGATTTGGGTTAGCTCTTAAAACTCGTAAAGTAGTAGGGCCTACTTCTCCTGATTCAAATAAAAGATTATTTTCCTCTTGAAACCTTATAACAGCTCTTTGAGTAATGGGGTCAAAATCTCCATTAGCCTCTATACCTAATAATCTCTGTATTTCAGCAATTTCAGGTCCTTTATCTTCTATTTTAAAAATAGCCATTATACAGTATTTGAAGTGTTAGATAATGTATTTAAAATTCTTGTTTTATATTCAGGAATTTTTGCACTAATTAATTGGGCTGTAAATGAAGTAGGTGCTAATGGTGTTCCATCAGGACCATTAATTTGATTACTTAATGAAGTTGCTAGGGAATCTATATCACTAACTAAATCAGTTAATAAATCTACTAAGTCATTTCCTAAAACTAAAGGTTGAGCATTTTGAGTATCTCCTAAATATACAGAAGGTGTTTGAACTACAAATTCTGAACGAGCATCAATATTAACTGAAAGTTGAGAGTTTAGGTTTATTGATTTTTGAGATGATAATAATATATGATCTAAATAAGAGTTAAAAACTAAACGTCCCGAATTTAGTATTATTTGTTTCCCAGCATATTCACTAGGTAATGTAGGAGGATTAGATGAATAACTTAAATAATCATTTGAACTTGCTGATTCAATAGGTATTTGTTGATTAGATGTTAGATAGATAGATGAATCATCTAGATTAATATCTTCTAAAATATATTCTCCAGGATCTTGAATAATACCATATTGACCATTTCTTATTAATGTGATTGGATCTCCATTACTACCCGTATTAGACCAAAGATTACCACTACCTGTTACAGTACTTCCTAAACGGATACTATTACCCCATCTTCCTTCTTGTATTACATCTCCTTCATAGGGTCTTAAAGGATAAATATATTTTTTAGTTACAAATGTATTCCCAATATTAACAGTTAAATCCGAAGAATTTTCAATTTGTGGAGATCCTGCTTCTACTTCTTGGGTAGTTTTAGTTTGATTATTTGAAAGATATTGGTTGTAAATTTGATCTGGGAGTACATTTTGTTGTTGGCTATTCCAAAGATTAACAACACTTATATAATATTCATTTTTAGCACTTGTTGAGGTTACAGAATCTAAAGAAGGACCCTCTACTAAAACAACTACCTCATTAATAAGAGGTAATGCTTTATATTGTGGGAATAAAGGTTTTGCTGTAGGGTAATATGATAAGGCTTCACTTTGAGGATCTTTTACTGGTAGGTATGGTGTAGGAGATTCTACACTATCATAAAAAATAGTTCCTATAGAATCCCATTGCCCAAAATCATTAAATAAAGGATGAGTATCATCTAAAATAATACTAATTACTCTTGCTGATTTGGTTGTTTCAGAAGATTGGGATGTACCATTATAAGATTGAGCAAATGGATTTGCCATAATTACTTGCTTTGTAGCTTCTCCATTTCTTCAAGTAGCTGTTGTTTTTCTTCATCAGAAATTCCTAAACCACCTTCTTCATTAGAAGAATTAAGAGCTCGTTGTACTAACGTAGCCATTTTAATTAAAGCATCGTCATTTTTTACGCCAATTTCCATGTATTCCTTAATTAAAGGTACAATTAATGTTGCGTCACCTATGTCGGTAACCATCGGTTTTAATTCGGAAATAAGCGCGGTTACTTGCGCTTCGCGTCGCTTTTGGTTAGTGTAAATTTCTTCGAGTAAATCGGCGAATTTTTTCTTTCCAAAGACTAATTTTTCGAATTGTTGGCTCATATTTATACGTTTTATTTGGTTATAAATATAAACTATTCAAATTCTACATACCCATTGTCAAGGAAAAATATATAATTATCTTTGAATATACCATATAGCTGATTAGCTATTTTAGTAATTTTAGGAGTTTTTACATCTACCATTTCTCGTATGTAAATGTAAAGTGCTTTTTTATTAAAAATATCTATATCCTCTCGTTTACGAAATAATTCTAAAATAGCATCTGCTACTTGGGCATCATGTTTTTTTGGAAATAACTTTTCTAAATTTTCAGTACAATACTCTACATATAAACTGAGGAATTGGTTTATTGGTAGGTTTGCTGGATCTGGATCATCTAAATTATAAGAATGAGTATCATCTTTAAATAACTCATCTACTGGGGCTTTATCTATACGCTTTTTATAATTTTTCTGGTTTTGGAGAATTAAATAACGTTTAGCTATAGTACCAAAATAAGAATATGCTTTGGCCCCTCTAGATGGGTCAAATAAATGAATTTTAGATAATAAAAAAGTAATTACTTCATGCTGTAGATGTTCTATATCATCTACTTCTGTATAGTAAAATTTAAAAGTGTGGATTATATTTTCTGTTAATTTAAAGAAAGCATAATGAATTTCACGCTCATAAATTTTAGAACGAACCTTAGAATCAGGTTCATTATTATATCTTACAATAGCATCTTCTGTATCTTGAGTGAAGTAGTTTTTACTCTTAGCTTTTCTAGGCATAGTGGGTTATTTGATTTTCTTGAGAGTGAACTCATTCAAGATGTCTTGTAACCCTTTGATTTGTTGAAAGAAAAAACCTACTTCGTCGTCACTGCTAAAGGTACCTTTTGCGTCTATGGTCTTTAGCTTTTTATCTGAAACCTCTATTACTCGGGAAATTCTATCTAAGTATGTTAGATAGCTAGACAAAATGTCTTCTTGCTTCTCTATTTTACGTAGAAGGTTAAAAGTCGTATATCCTAAGACTACGACTAAAACTGATAAGAAAATAATAACAATAGTTAGTATCATAAGTTATCTAATAAATTCTTTAAACCTTCACTTTTTATTGAACCTAGAGCTTTATTTTGCTTACTAGCAATAGCTTTAGGCTTGCTCGTTAATGTAAAATTTTCTTTTGTGGATGTCACGGGATTTTTAAATTTCGGTAACCATTCACGTTCAAATTCAATTCTTGCAGCCATTAGGTCTGCTTGATGTACTATAAATGGTAATGCAGTACGTGGTTTTTGCTCTGGCATGAATGATTTAAGATATTTAGTATTTGCATCATCATACAAACCATCATGAGTTTGGATAGCTACCATTTCATTAAATGTATACTGAATACCGTGTGATTGAAGCATAAACAATCCTCGATCTGGGACAGAAGCGAATGGTACTTTAGTATTGAATTTATAATCTTCACCTAATTTATCACGTCTCCATTTATCATCCTGGGGGATGTATGATTCTTCATGTTCATCTCCCATTTTACCTAAGTCATGATTAATAGCAGAAAAAACAAGCTCTTCAGTAGTAAAAGTAGACATATCACAGCCTTCTTCACCCCATAAAGATGCTTGTTTAAGAGCACAACGTACAACGCGATTTACATGCTCAACATAACCTCCAGGAAAAGAGTTATGATATTCTTTTTTATGAGCAGCGGGCATCAACATGATGCGTTCTTGATATTGATTATAAAATTCAAGAAGTGCTTGCTTACGATCACCCGTGATGTGGTTTTCAATATTGGAGATAAAGATATCCCAATTCTCTTGGATTTGTTCTGCTGTTAATTTCATAACTTTTATTTTTATTATTATCTATTGTAAGCGTTTGAAGCTTCACGATCAATCATAGTGTTAAGATCTCTACATTCGTTTTCAATAGCATCTACAACTTTATGAATATCATCAACAGAAGTACCTTTACGGGTAACTATAACTTTAATAGTTTTAAGTTTTCCGTCAATACGGCTAAGTTTCTGTCTAAATAAATCTACGTTTCTCATAATTGTTTTGGGTGTTTATAATATTTATGGGCGACGTTACGTAACGTCTCGTACCCCTATCTCACATATCTCTTTCTCTCTCTATTCCTGTACCTCAAATATACGCTGAGGAGGTTATTTTGCCAAGTTATTTTTCAAGAGATCTAAAACTTTTTTAATATGTGCGCATTTTTCATAATGCTCTAGCTCTTCCCAAAAATGTAATGCAAGTTCACATGCGGTAATTGTGTAATCATCTGAGAATATTCGAGCTGCGTCTTTACCTTTATTTGAAGTTGGTTTAAAATCTTTTAAATATGTCCATGCCCTGGTTTGAGTAACAAATTCTCCGGCATCATCATCAAAATTAATTTTTTCTGCTACTTCGGGCATCATCTTTAAGAAATGATCCATTTTTTTCTCTATATTTTTTTGATTCCATATAATCTTTTTAAACATACCTAATTTAAATGCCTGAGTTTTTTGAAGATCCTCAAGTAAAGGGTCTTCATTTTTAGGT
>Ga0181413_1000574_pt1 | contig 11292 bp, 11 predicted proteins | sample 36SPOviralmetaG_FD_130111 | JGI IMG/M metagenome (GOLD analysis project Ga0181413, IMG submission 130111) | Marine viral communities from the oligotrophic San Pedro Time Series (SPOT) site, San Pedro Channel, CA, USA - 36 SPOT_SRF_2012-09-28 | ecosystem: Environmental > Aquatic > Marine > Strait... | reverse complement strand
GATGATACTAATATTGGTGTATCAATTCAGCCAAAAGGTTCAGGAACAGTTACTATTGATGCTTTGACATTTCCAGCAGCAGATGGTAGTAGTGGTCAAATATTACAGACAGATGGTTCTGGAACACTTAGTTTTACAACACCGTCTAGTGGTATATCAATGGGAAAAGCTATTGCAGCTGCATTAGTTTTCGGTTAAAAGAAGTTTAGGAGAATAAAAAATGACAATACCTAATATAGTAAACGTAGCAACAATTCATGCAGAAACAGTAGTTGGTGATTTAGGAACAACTTTAACAACAACTTTACTAACTGGTGAAGCAGAACATGTTTATAAAATAAATGTTTTTAGAGTTACAAACGTAACTGATAATGATGCAACAGTAACTGCAGATATTGAAAAAGGTGGAACACACAAAAAAATTTGTAATGAGTTAACTGTTCCTGCTAACTCATCTGTAGATATTATAGACAAAACTAATTCTTTCTATTTAGAAGAAACAGATCTTATCAGAGGTGGAGCTTCTGCAGCCTCTACAATCGAATTCGCATTTTCATACGAAGCATTAGCTGATTAGAGGTATTTCCAAATGGGAATCATTTCTAACTCAAACCAAATTTGGAAGGTTAAAGACGCCTATCAAAAAACTATCAATTCAGCTTGGACAACAACCAAAGGTAATAGAAGTATTATAGGTGGAGGAAATGATCCAGCTTCAAACATTATAGAATTTAATAATATTCCAACAAGAGCTAACTCAACAGATTTTGGAGATTTAACAGGTACTAGTGGTGCTGGATGTTATGGTTCTTCAAATTCTGTAAGAGGGATATTTAATTGTGTTGGTCCTGGTACTACAAAAACTATCGACACAATAACAATTTTAACAACAGGTAATGCAACAGATTTTGGAGACTTAACTGTTGCACGAGGAAACGGTGCAGCTTATGGAAGTAATACAAGAGGAATATTTCATTGTGGAAATGATAATTCTAGTCCTGCAACCAATCATATAGATTACATTCAATTTGCAACATTAGGCAATGCTGCAGATTTTGGTGATTCTACAACTGCAAGAAGAGATGCACCAATTGGTCTTACAAATGGTGTAAGAGGAATTGCTGCAGGTGGAGCAACTCCAAGTAATAATCCATTAAATACTATGGATTTTACAACAATCGCTACAATTGGAAATGCAACAGACTTTGGAGATTTAGCTACGGTAACATCTTATGCAGGTGGTTCAAGTAATTCTATAAGAGGTGTTGTAGCGGGAGGATACGCTCCAAGTGCTACAAATGCAATTCAATATATTGATTTATCTACTACAGGAAACGGAGTAGATGCAGGTGATTTAACAGGTAGTCGTTCAAGTCCAAGTGGTAGTTGTAATGAAACAAGAATGCTTTTTGGTGGAGGATATTCAGGAGGAGTTATTAATATTATAGATTCTATAGAAATACAATCAAGTGGTAATGCAATAGATTTTGGAGACATTTCAGTTGCTAGACAAGCTTGTGCTGGAATTTCTAATGGTTATGGTGGAATTAAACAAGATGAACCAAGAGCCCCAGAACTTTATTCACCAACAGGTACAGTTGTACCAAGAGGTGGTGGAGTTGGACAAACAGCTATTGTTGGAGGTGGAGAAAGTCCATCTTCATTAAATAGTATGGAAACTTTTCAAATAAACATTTTAGGTAATGCATTAGATTTTGGAGATTTAATTGCTGCCAACCACGATGTTAATGGTGGCACAGCTAGTGCAGAAAGATTTATAATGTTTGGAGGATCAGGTCCATCAAATGTAATTCAATATGTGCAGTTTGATACCAAAGGTAATACGGCAGATTTTGGTGATTTAACTGTAGCGAGAAGAGGTTCAGCTGGACATGGAAGTGACACTAGAGGTTTATGTGCAGGAGGTTGGGAGCCGTCTTACTCAAATGTAATAGACTATATAACTAATGCGACTCTAGGTAATGCTACAGACTTTGGGGATTTAACTGTAAACAGAGGAAACATAGGAGGTTCTGGATCTAGCACTAGAGCTGTTTTTAATGGAGGATATGATGGATCAGATCAAGATGAAATGGATTATGTTACAATAGCTTCAACAGGTAATGCTACAGATTTTGGTGACATGTTAAGTGCTACACAGAACGCTGCTGCTCTCTCTTCTCCTACTAGAATGGTAATGGGAGGAGGAAACAATCCGGGTTCTATAAATGTTATTCAATACATAACAATTGGATCTACAGGTAACTCCACAGATTTTGGTGACCTAACAGTAGCAAGATCTACTTATGGTGGAAGAGCTTCCAATCAAACTAGAGGTGTATTTGTAGGGGGTTATGCATCATCAGATTCGGATGTTATGGATTACATAACAATTGGATCTACAGGTAATGCGACAGATTTTGGAGATCTTATAACTCAAAGAAGAGGGTTAGCCGGATACTCTAATGGCCATGGTGGACTTTCCTAATATTCTGTAGTATAAAACTCACAAACATGATCATATACATGCAACAATATAAAGGAGAAAAATATGTCATCTAAAGACTTAGTAATATCAAAACTATCGGATTCTCCGTTAGTTAAAAAAGAGTACAAACAGATGTTAACTAACATCAACACAACACTACCAGCAATAAAACAATCAAGTTCTAATTTTTATAAATCACACTCACAGTTTATGGGAGTAATGTTAGATGTAACAGCAATTACACCTATTAGATCTGTCAAACACACATTAGCTGAACTAGATAAAACTAGAATGGCCCTAGAAGAAGCACAACTTAAAATGATGAAAAAAGATATCGAGCTTCGTCAAAAAGAAAAAAAGTTAAATGATGGAGAGTTTAAAGATGATTTAGAAAGAGAATTACTTGAGACTGAGATATTAGAAGTCAAAGTAAACATGAATAATATACAAAACTCAGTATCCGGAGCTATAAGAAAAATGAATTTCTTTACCAATCAATACAAGAGTATCTTGAAGAAGCTAGGTAAAGATGATATCACTGAGGAAGAGTACGAAAAAGAAGAGTCTAGATATCATGTCATGACTTGTCTAAAACAAGCTCTAAACGCTGCTCGTGCCCGAGGCGGAGTAATTGATGAAGGAAACTTGATTTATCTCTTCGATATGGGTATAAACAGTGCACAGGCACAAGCTGAAATCTATGCGTATCTTAAAATGGAAAATACGTTAATGGAACAAGGCAAAGCGCCTACTCACGAAATGACCATGACATGGTTAGAAGCGTGCGCTGATAAATTCTCAGGAGATGCAGAAAAATTTGCAGAGCGTAGAGGATTTAAGCTGTACGATGAAGAGTCGCTCAATACTAAACTGATAGCAAATAAGGAGAACGCAAATGGCAAACAAGATAGTTAAATACAAACTTACAGATGCAGGGACAATTCCAACATGGATTGAAGATGGTGGATATTATCCTAATGCTGAAGAAGTTATGATTGGTGCAACGGTTGATGGTTCAAGTGAAGTAGGACTTGGTGAACTTGCAAGTGAAGCAGATGTAAAAACATATTTAGATACTTACACATCTTCTTGGACTGAACAAGACGATAGTTCCGATGATCCAGGTGCAACTGTACCATTCGATCAAGCAGCTGCAGCCACAAATATTTGGTCTAAAAAAGTAGGTTAGTAAATGGCTAACTACCCGCAACTTGATAACGCATCAGGCGTTTGGAATCTGCGTGAAGTCTATGACGCGGTTATGGGAGGGTATTGGCCTAATCATGCATCTAGAGGTCTTTGTCAAGGTGGTGGTTCACCATCAGAAATAACACAAATTGATGAAATAACTATATCATCAGCAGGTAATGCAGTAGATTTTGGCGATGTTGCTACTAATGTTTCAGGACGTAATGGTTATAGTTCTTTTATAAGAGGAATGTTTGCTGGAGGTACTCCAGCAGGAAGCACTAACAATATAGACTATGTTACTATTGCAACTAGAGGAAATACTGCAGACTTTGGAGATCTTGCAACAAGCACTGATTTAGCTGCAGGAACTTCTAACTCTGTAAGAGGTATAACTGCAGGTGGTAGAACACCCTCAGTGTCAAATGTTATTCAATATGTTACGATGGCGTCAGTAGGTAACGCTACAGATTTTGGAGATTTAACACAATCACGAATGCAAGTCACAGGAATGGCTTCACCTACAAGAGCAGTTTTTGCAGGAGGTGGAACACCTAGTGAAGTAAACACAATAGATTTTGTAGAAATTTCAACAGCAGGAAATGCAGTAGATTTTGGTGATTGCGTTACAACTAGAACTACTCAAGGAAGTACTTCTTCTTCAACAAGAGGTATCACTATGGGTGCTTATGATGGAGGTCAAACAGGACCAGTTGATTTTCTTACAATTGCTTCACAAGGTAATATGACTAATTATGGAGATTTAAGTGTAACAAGAATTAGTACTGGCGGTACAGGAAATAGTGTTAGGGCTGTACTGATGGCTGGTCAAAATGCTAGTGGTAATGCTAGTAACACAATTGATTTTGGTATAATTGCAACGGGTGGAACGTTTACAGATTTTGGAGATACGACATCAGTCAGAGGTTCTAAAACTGTGCAAGTTTCTGATTCACATGGTGGACTAAATGATGGCTATCAAGGAACAAGACCATTACCAATTGGTAATATAGGAAGAGCTTTATTTGCTGGAGGATTTACTCCAAGTTTAATTAAAAAAATTGATACAGTATTAATTCCAACTTTAGGTAATGCAACTGATTTTGGTGATCTAACACAAAACATGAGAGGCCTAATTGGTAATTCAAGCGCTACAAGAGCATTATTTGGTATGGGCAGAACACCAAGTGATTCAAACATAATTGAATCTATAGAAATGAACTCTTTAGGTAATGCAGCTGACTTTGGAAATTTAACAGTTTCAGCTAGAGGTGGTGATGGAATGTCTAGCACAACAAGAGCAACTTTTGGAGGAGGTTATGTTTCTCCTGGAATAACTGACACTATAGGTTATGTCACAATAACAACTGCTGGTGATGCTGCAGACTTTGGAAATTTATCAAATGCAAGAGATAATATTGGAGCAGCAGGAAGTCCAACAAGAGGAGTATTTGCTGGAGGTAATGAACCTAGTAACTCTAATGTAATAGATTATATAACAATTGCTGCAACAGGTAATGCTACTGACTTTGGAGATTTAACTTCGGCAAGATATACTTTAAAAGGATGTTCTTCAGAAGTAAGAGCAATTTTTGGAGGAGGTTTTAATCCAAGTTTATCAAATGTACTAGACTATATTACTATTGCTGCAACAGGTAACGCTACAGATTTTGGTGATTTAACAGATGCTAGAGCTAAACCGGGTGCAACTTCAAATCAGACTCGTGGAGTATGGCAGGGTGGAGAAGATCCTAGTGCTTCTAATATTATAGATTATGTTACTATAGCTTCAACAGGAAACGCTGCTGATTTTGGAGATTTAACTGTTACGACGGCTGGAGCAGGAGCTGCTTCAGATTCACATGGAGGTTTACAATAATGTCTAATCAAAGAAAAATTTGGGATATACGAGAAGCTTATAAAAAACAAAGAGGTAATGATTGGTCTTTAAGTGAAGGCGCACCTTTATGTATGTGGGGTGGTGGTGCAACACCATCTACTATAAATGTAATTGATAAAGTAAATCCTTTAGCTACAGGTAATGCTACAGACTTTGGTGATTTAACTGCAGCTCGTCAATATATGGGTGGTGCAGGAAATAAAGTAAAAGGTGTTTTTGGTGGAGGTGATGGTGCCTCAAATGTAATACAAACTTTTAATTTTCAAACAGAGGGTAATTGTTCTGACTTTGGTGATTTAACAACTGGAAGATTAGGTCTTGCAGGTTGTGGTAATGAAATAGTTTGTTTATTTGGTGGTGGAGATAATGCAAGCGGAACTTATTATAATATTATAGATCAAATATCTTATGCAACAACTGGTAATGCAGTGGACTTTGGTGATTTACGATCAGGTGAAGCATTTGTAGCAGCTATTGCTAGTACAACAAGAGGTATATGGACTGGTGGTAATGCTGGTGGAGATGCACCTGCAGCTACGGGCCCAGAAAAAAGCACTCATCTTATTACTTTTGCATCAAGAGGTAATGCATCAGACTTTGGTGATATGGTTACAGCTAAAAATCAAAATACAGGAAGCTCTAATAATATAAAAGGTGTAATTACAAATGGACAAGCAACTTTATCAAGTGGTTCTTATGAACAATGTATTATAGCAACAACAGGTAGTTTTTCTAATTTTGGTCAATTAACAGCTGGTAGATTTTTTGAACAAGGTGCAGGTAGTCAAACAAGAGGATTATATGGTGGTGGTGCAAACCCATCAAATGTAAATACAATAGATTTTTGTAGTCTTGTAGCTGGTTCAACTTTCTCTGACTTTGGTGATCTTACTGCTGCAAAAAAATCTGCATGTGGAATTGGTAATTCAGAAGGTGGTATGGGTGGTGCACAAGTACAAAGATCATCAGTAAACTATATGCCTGGATCAGGGAGATCATTAGTAATGTGTGGAACAACTCCAACAACAGGAAGAATAGATTTAGTATTTATACCAACAGCAGGAGCAACTCTTGATTTTGGAGACGCTTTAGTTAACACTAGATATACTTCTGGTTCTTCTTCTAGAACTAAAGGTTTCTATGCAGGCGGCGGTACACCAAGTACTGTAAACACAATCGCACAAAATTTATTTTCTAGTCTTGGAAATGCTTCTGATTTTGGCGATCTTTCTGTAACTAGAACAGATGGTGCAACAAGTCAGTGTGGATCAAGTACAAGGGGTTTATTTATAAACGGTATAACGCCTTCCGGTACAAACGTGATTGATTATATTACTTTTGAAACAGTGGGTAATGCTACAGATTTTGGAGATTCAACTGATACTAGATATGCAGGAGCATCATTAAGTTCACCAACAAGAGGTATTTATGCAGGTGGAGCAGCTCCTAGTCCTGGTGTAATAGATTATACAACAATCGCATCAACAGGTAATGCTACAGATTTTGGAGACACAACTGCTGTAAAAGGTTATGCTGCTGCAGGAGCTAGTGACACAAGAGGTCTTGTTATGGGTGGTGCATCACCATCAATTGTTGCAACCATAGATTACATAACTATTGCCTCAACAGGTAACGCTCAAGATTTTGGAGATTTATCCGTTGCAAGATCAGGTTCTTCTGGAACAAGTAATAATATTAGAGGTATGGCTTACACAGGTAGAACGCCATCAATAACTGCATCAATTGATTTTGTTACAATTGCAAGTTTAGGAAATGGTACAGATTATGGTGATTTAAGCTTAGCTCGTGAATGGCCTTCAACAGGATCAGACTCACATGGTGGTTTACAAAGCGCATAGGATATTGTAGTAACCTACAAAATGAAAGACATATTTTTCCTACACGGATTACCTCGTGCTGGTAACACTGTATTCGGTTCTATTATGAATCAAAATAAAGATGTAGCTGTTACAGCTAACAGTATTTGTGCTGATATACTCGGTGAAATATATTCATTACAAAAAACAGATATATTTAAAAATTTTCCAGATTACAATTCACTGCAAAATGTAACAAAAAATGTTTTAAATAATTATTATCAAGATTGGAATAAAAAATATATTATAGATAGAGCTCCGTGGGGATATCCTATAAATTTAAAATTTTTAAAATTAATTAAACAAGACATAAAAATTATTGTTTTGGTTAGAGATGTAATAGAAGTATTAGGTTCTTTCTTAGATTGGTCTGAAAAAGAACCCTCTTCTTTTGTTAATCAACATGAAGCTAAAACAAGAGAAGAAAAATGTGATATGTTAATGAATAAAGATGGTCAATTAGTTAAGGAATTAATAGGTATTAAACATCTATTAGATTACCAACCCAAAGAAATATACCACATTGTAGATTTTAAAGACTTGGTAAAAAATACAGATGAGACTATTGATAGTATATATAATTTTTTAGGTATACCAAAACACAAACATGATTTTAATGATATAGGTCAATTTAAAGTAAACAATATGAATTATGATGATACTATAATGGGAAAGGGGTTGCATACTTTAAAAGAAGGCGCTATAAGTGATTATAAAGAAGACTATAGTGCTTATGATATTGTGCCAAAAAGCACTATAGATACTTATAAAGAATGTAACTTTTGGATAAAATGAAAGAAGAATTATTACAGTTGTTTCCAACACCTTTATTAATTGTGCCGTACGAACAATCGATTGATGAAGAGTTAGCATATTTAAAAACTATTAGTTATCGTGAACAAAAATCTAATGGTAACTATAGATCTGATGATTCTTATCTATTACGTAGTGAGAAGTTTAAAGATATAAAAAATTTTTTAAAAGAAGCTGTAAATAAATTTACGACAAATGTTTTAAATACAAAACAAAGATTAGTCATTACACAGTGTTGGGCTAATAGAAATCCAAAAGGGTCCAAGCATCATGAACATGTACATCCAAATAGTATAGTATCTGGTGTAATGTATTTTCAAATAAATGAAAAATTACCACCTATATCTTTTTCAAAAGATAGGCAAGATGGTATGAAACTAGATCCAGAAAAATATAACCATGTAAATTCAGAGTCTTTTATGTTACCTTGCAAATCAGGTGAATTAATATTATTTCCATCTTCATTGAAACATAGCGTACCAATAAACCAAGGTGAAGAAGATAGAATAAGTATATCATTTAATACATTTTGTATTGACGCTATTGGATCAGAGCAAGCACTAACTCATTTAGATATAAGGAGGTTAATGAATGAGCACAATTAAAAGTTATATATATGTAGAAAATCACATACCTAAAGAGGTCTGTGAAGAGTTAATAGACGAATGTAACAAAGGTATATGGAAAAAACATACTTGGAATAATTATGCAGCGGGCACAACTTCATCCGAAGCTACAAAAGAATTGGATGTAATGAGCTGCACTAAAGAACAACAAGCAAAGATAACACCATACTTAGTTAAAGCATTAGGTGAGTATCAAGAAAAACATAGTGTGCCAGGGCAAAAGACTCAAGGACCATGGCTCAGTAAATTTAGTCCAATACGTTTTAACAGATATAATGTTGGCACTATGATGAGAGAACACTATGATCACATACACAGTATATTTGATGGTCAGATGAAGGGAGTGCCGCTAGTATCTATTGTAGCCAATTTAAATGAAGACTATGAAGGCTCTGAATTCTATTGCAGAGAAGAGAAAATTGAGTTAAAAACAGGTGATATACTATTGTTTCCATCTAATTTCATGTATCCTCATGAAGTTAAAGAAACAACAAAAGGCACCCGATACTCGTTTGTAAGCTGGGCCTTTTAATATATAATGAGGTTATATGTTACAAAAGATAGGTTTTCAACCAGGAATAAACAAACAGATATCTGACACAACAGCCGAAGGTCAGTGGGTTGACTGTGATAACGTTAGATTTAGATATGGTACACCTGAAAAAATAGGTGGTTGGAAACAGTTAGGAGATGACAAACTAACTGGTGCAGGTAGAGGTCTTCATCATTTCGTAAATAGTTTAGCTAGAAAATATGCAATCATTGGTACTAACAGAATTTTATATGCATTTTCGGGTGGTGTATATTATGACATACATCCCATTAAAACTACAACTACATTAACAAGTGCATTTAGCACAACTAATGGATCAGCCGAAGTTACAATAACGTTTGGTAGTGATCATGGTATATCTGCACAAGATATAATATTACTAGATAGTTTTTCATCTATTACTAATTCTGATTTTGTAGCCGCAGATTTTAACGATAAAAAATTTATGGTGACAACTGTGCCTACAAGTTCAACGATTACAATTACAATGCCATCAAATGAATCTGGATCTGGTGCCACAACATCAGGTGGTGTTAGAGTACAACACTATTATCCTGTAGGACCAGCAGTACAAGCAAAAGGTTTTGGTTGGTCACTTGGATCATGGGGTGGTGAGGTATCTGGTGAACCTGCAACTACTTTACAAAATGGTATTAATGATAGTGTTACAACAGGTATTATATTAGTTGATTCATCACAGTTTCCAACAACAGGTACAAATTTTTTAATTATAGATAGTGAAGAAATATCTTATACAGGTATTGCAACTACTGGTGAACTTACAGGAGTTACAAGAGGTGTGGCAGGAACAACTGCAGCAGCTCATAGTGGTGGTGCAACAATTACAAGTTCTACAAATTTTGTTGCATGGGGTGAAGCAGCATCAGGAGATTTAGTTCTTGAGCCTGGTATGTGGTCATTAGATAATTTTGGTGACAAAGCTATTTGTTTAATTCATGACAGTGCAGTGTTCGAATGGAATTCTGCAGCAACAGATGCAACATCAAATAGGGCAACTATTATATCTGGTGCACCAACTGCATCAAGACATATGTTAGTATCTACACCGGATAGACACTTAGTATTTTTTGGAACAGAAACAACTATAGGAACACCTACAACACAAGATGATATGTTTGTAAGATTCTCGGATCAAGAAGACATAAATACATATGTGCCTACAGCAACTAATACAGCTGGTACACAGAGACTGGCTGACTGATCACAGATCAGAGGAGCAATCAGAGGTAGAGATGCAATCTATGTTTGGACTGATACTGCATTATTCACACAACGTTTTGTTGGTCAACCGTTTACGTTTGCGTTTGCACAAGTTGGAACCAACTGTGGACTTGTTGGACAAAATGCTTGTGTTGAAGTTGATGGTTCTGCATATTGGATGTCAGAAAATGGTTTCTTTAGATACGCTGGTAAATTAGAATCTTTACCTTGTTTAGTAGAAGATCATGTTTACGATGATATAAATTTAGAATCGGGTAATCAAATGGTATCTGCTGGATTAAATAATTTATTTGGTGAAGTAATGTGGTTTTATCCAACTTCCTCATCCTCTGTAGTAAACAGAATGGTTGCATATAATTATTTTGATTCATCACCACAAAGACCTATTTGGACAAACGGAACATTAGCTAGAACTATGTGGGAAGACTCTGCAGTATTTGGTAGTCCACATGCTTTAGAATATAGTGCAGCAGTAGATACATCTTTTGATGTTGTAGGAAACACAGAAGGCTCTTCAATATACTATCAACACGAAACAGGGACAGACCAAGTTAAAGGTGGTGCAACTACAGCAATTGTTGCAAGTATTGAATCATGAGATTTTG
>Ga0181413_1000568_pt1 | contig 11373 bp, 30 predicted proteins | sample 36SPOviralmetaG_FD_130111 | JGI IMG/M metagenome (GOLD analysis project Ga0181413, IMG submission 130111) | Marine viral communities from the oligotrophic San Pedro Time Series (SPOT) site, San Pedro Channel, CA, USA - 36 SPOT_SRF_2012-09-28 | ecosystem: Environmental > Aquatic > Marine > Strait... | reverse complement strand
TATAATTCATGCAACCTCCTGTGTTGTCCACCATATAGGCTTAGTTCTATTGCGTTCCCATTTGGCATAGTGTTTTTCGTTAATGCAGTAATCACGATAAGCAACAATAGCATCCTCATTCTTATACTCCTCAGGCATAGCCTGTGCTAGTGGTGTCAGACTTGTATGTGTAATGTTGTCAGGCATTTTACTCAATGGTTCTTCTAGCTTGATCACACTTGCATGTTTCCTACCATACCTGTACTCATACTCAAGTCCTAATGCTAGGAAGTGTTTGTATAACCACGAGTAGTTAGAGCTAGATTCTCTAGCCCATACAGTACAAGGATGATTCCAATATGCACGTTTGTAAAGTCCTACACTATCTGCATACTTATCACCATCTAGTTCTCGGTGTGCTGTGCATAACATCTGTGCTGTTTCTAGTGGCATCTTGACTAACATCTTATCAGGTTGTGCTTCTGCTGATATAGTCGGACACTCATCAAAATAAAATATGTTCATAAGCTATTCCTCTCTAACCAAGCATCAAACTCATCAGGATCATCTGTTTTTATTTCTCCACTTTCTAATACTTGTGAATATAATTCTTGTTCAATAAATTCTACTACCTTATTTCTAAGATTGCAAATACTATTGAACTGTGGATGTTCAATATCAATCTTACCAACTCCATACTTTTCTAAAAGATTATAGAAATCATCTTGAAAGTTTATAAAATTATTATCTGTCATTTCTTTTGCTGTCATTTATCATCCCTCTCATCATCCATAACTATTAAAGCTACGCCTACTAAACAGAATAACATAAACCCTATTACAAACATGAGTCCTATTACTTCACCTATCATTTATTATCTCTTTTAATATATCTATATGTATCTCTATTCCATTTTAAGTTTAACAAATTAGTTAGCTTCCACTTAATTGTATCTAAGTTAGAAACATCAGACATATAAACATCTTTTATTTCTGAATAGTTATCTAGCATACTATCAATTTGATTAACATATCTACACCAATCATGCACTTCCTCTGGTGTTAGTTCAATAGTTGTTTTAGTTTTTAAATGTTTTACTTTCATTTTCCTTGCCCTCTATATTTTTTATGGTTAGCTTTAGTATTTTTATTCATAGTAGAGTAGCCAACATTACCTCTACCTTGACTGGTCTTTTTACCTCTGCCTTGTGTAGCAGATACATGACCTTTAATTATTTTTACTTTAGCCATTATAAACCTTCTTTGTATTGGTTATAAAAACCATCACACCAATCTGATTTGTGTTTAGTAAAACCAACAGCATGAAAATTTACTAATTGTAAAATTATAATTATTATAATGTATGTTAAATGTTTAGTCCAATTCATATCTATTCTCCACTATTGTTGCTTTGCGTTTGTCTCTGTACTCTGTTACTCTTCTACCATCAGCATAGTCAATAGTTTGTTTTGTCCATTTACCATCCTTAAATCTAATGTCCATACAGACTACAGAGTTAGCTTTCTTTTCCATTTCAAGAACTTCTTTTTGTTTCTCAACAGCTTCATTGTATTGTGTCATTTTGTTCCCTCACTTTTTTTAGTTCCATTAATTTATCCCACTTATAAAATTGTTTAGTTTCTGCATCCCAGAAATTTCCACGTTGAATTTTATTTATTGTTGTAGGTATATGTGGTTCAATTTTGTTTTGCTCAACTAAGTACATATACAAAGTTGTAATTGATACAACAAAAACCACACCTACTATTGCCATTATAAAGTCCATATTAATTTTCTCCCACCTTAAAAAACACTTCAATGTTTTCAGGTAATTTATTTCTTAAGTTTCTTAGTTCGGTAATGTCTTCTTCAAACTCCCAAGTTTCTAAAGTATTTTTATTACCTATCGCAAAAAGTTTTTGAACCCCATTCATCTTGACTACGTTATCTACAGCACCCTCCACAGTACGAGAAAATGTTTTCAATATTGTTCGTTCATTGTCTACTTCTACATCCATGATGTACTCTTCCATTTAAATTCTCCTATCTAAATATTTTTGTTGTTGTTGTTCGTTGATTGTTTCAAGTTCTTTGTATGTTGTTATGTTTGGATTGTCTTTTAATATTTTCATTATCCATTTGTCAGACATAAAAGATAAATGCATTTGATGATTACCAAACACATGAGTTTGATCAGGCATAAGTCCCTCAACATTATCTATAGTAATTGTTTTGCCTTGATCTTCAGACAATATAGATTGAAGCCACTCAACCTGTAAAGGTTTGACTAGCTTACGAAGTTTCTTTAGTTGTTTACTGTTCACGATAGAATACTAAACTCCATGTATGGTTCTTGACTGTAGCCTTCGGGCTTGAACTCAACCATTGATGATGCTTCCCAAAGATCAAGAGTTGTAGCTTTTGAATCTCCTTCATCATCATGAGCCATGATTAATCCTTTACCTGCAAATGTTCCAAGACCTTTGTATTCAAAGTATCTTTGATTACCTTCAATCAACAATCCTTCATCATCTAAATACAAATCATTGTCTTCATCAATCATCTGAACTGTAAAGGTTCTACACTCAATGAGATCATAGATTTCTCTATAGTCTCCACCATATACTGCTTCTTTGACTGTCTCGTCAAATGGATTTATTAAAATTACTCGCACTTATTATCTCCTTAAATTTAACTCCAAGCAGTTTATGTATCCTGTCCTCAAACAAGCTGACTTGATCTATTACTGCTTCTTGTTCTTTTGTTGTCATGGTTTCCCAATCATCTATAAAGTCTAATGGATTATGTTTCAACCCATCAAACACCTTCATCAAATAATCTGATATTGTATGTTTAGCTTTTACTTTAGCTGACACCTTAATCTTTTTGTATTGTATCATAAAAAGTTCCTTTAGTCAATAGACACATACTGAAAAGGTTTAACAGACTCCATGTTTTCTAAAAAGAATTGTCTGTAATCCCCATCAGTATTGATACAACCACCTACTAAGATTTCACTATCAGCATTGTATTTAATATCTGATACAGTCAATAGCATTCGTTGTTGGTGTTCGTCTGTGTCAAGTTTATAATATTTAAAAAACAAACCACACCCTTGAAAGAATGCTTTGCTTACAGCTTTTTCTACTCTTTGATATTTAGTTAAGTTATCCATTAGTCTTGTATCTCCTCTAGTTTATCTTGTAGTTCTTGGATAGTATCTTGTAAGTCTTCAATGGTTCTTTCCATACTACTCACATCAAGTTGTAAATCTTGAATATCGTTTTGAACATTATCAATATCAGATTCACAATCTTCTTGTTTATATTTTATATCTTCAATACCATCATAAAGTTCTTCAAACTTTCTATCCAATTCAGTATCAGAGTTATCTGATTTTTTTTGTTTCTCTTCTATATCTAGTATATACATTATATTGCCCTCGCATTTATTATATTATCAATTACAAAGCCTGAATTATCTTTCTTGCCTTGCCCCTTTGCAACAAGTCCAACTACAACTTGAGTATCATCTAAGAATCTCATGTCGTGTTTGTCCCCATCAATTACTTTCAAACCCTTGAACACTTTAGGTAGAACATCACGAAAGACTACTGCAATATTGTTTGATACTTTGTCAAACATAGTAGCATACTTATCATTAGCTTCGGAATAACTCCAAGTCAAATGATAATTAGGTATGTGTTCTACCTTTCTTGTGGGGATTTTTGTATAGTCATAGAACTGTATCTGTGGGTACATTTCAAATATGTTTTTGTACCCATCAACCTCAATAGTTTCCCATTGAATATCACTTGTACCATTAAGACGTAGGGCAGGTTTTTTACCCAACCTATCACACTCCCTTAAGAATTTATTTACGTCTTGTACAAGCTGTCTCATGAACTCCTGTCGGTCATTTAAAAACAACAAAGACTTTCTAATTCTTGACTGCTGAACATTAGAGAATTTACCCATACCTGCTGTGTTCAAACAGGCTTCACTACACTTGGCAACTTTTGCATATGGACACAAAGTATTCTTGCCATCTGCTAGATCATCAGGTGCTAGGTAAACTATCCGACTGAAATATTTGTCAGATAGTTTGTTGCTCTTTTCAATCTTGGTGCTACCACTAGATAGCAAATTATATTTAGGCATTAGTATTCTCCTCATAAAAATCAACGACATCATCAATAGAAACACTGATAGCTTTTGCAATAAACTCTTCAATGTAATCATAAAGTTTATGCTCTGCAATCTCAGTAGGATTATCTCCTGACAATACATCTTCATAAATAATGTCTATAAGTTTTTTCTGTTGTGTATCAGATAGTCTTGCAAGGACTGGAAAATCTCTTGCACATACTTCCTCAACGATTTGATATATAGTTTGCATAATTATCTCCTTTAAAATTAAGTGCTAGTTTTTGTATGGATACTAGCAAACCATAGGTTTTCAGTTGTTTAATTTATATCAGTATAAACTGTGGGTCTTACCCAAAAGACTGATAGCTCGTCAGCATTGGTGCTAGTTTTACTAGGTCTAGCTTTTACAGGTCTAGCAACTGTTGTAGTTAGTGCATGGTGGTTTAGTTCTTATTTACTTTTATCCTTAACCTCTTCAAGCCAACCGAATTGATACAGAAAGGTTTTTACAAAGGCTCACTCCTAACTACAAAACTATTATACTACGAACTGAACTCTTCTGTCAACTCCTCAATAAGTTTGTAGACATCAAAGTCTCCACTCATAGTTTGAAGTCTGAGTTTAGTAGTCAAATCATGTTTAGTTTTCCAAGGTAAGTTCCAAAGTATTTTGTATTCAGGAACTCCTACTCCATAACCAACCTTGTCTAATTGAAAACCTTGCTCTACAGAATACCTAGAATACTCAAGTTTATTTGATTCTTGGAACTCTTTAACTAAATTTGTAAGTTCTTTGACATCATCTTTAATGTTTTCCTCATACTCTTTATAAGTATTGTACAGGTTTTCAATCATAGCAATTCTTTCAGTTATGATATTTTTCATTGCTTGAACATCTTCACGAGATTTAAACTTCCCAAGTTCATTCTCTTCAATTTTATTGATGACCTGCTCTACGATTAGGTCTTGATCTTTTACTCTCATCTGTGCCATAATTATCTCCTTAAATATTAGCGTTAAAATAATGGTAGTTTTTTAGTTCCGAAGATAACTACCAACTCCTCCAACAGCAACATAACTATCGGTTTTTATAGTGCCTGTCAACACTTTCCTAGTTCTTCCTTACACAAACTAGGATGTGATAGACATGGGAGTACCATATCTAATTCTGTTCCAAAGTCTTCCTAAGAAAGAAGTCTCTGAATAATACTGAATAGCATCAATAGTATCCAAAGTGTTTTGGACATCAAGACTAGAAGCAACTTCAAGTATTTGCATACCTTTGTTTACTTTAGTAAGAGGTATCTTCCTAGCAAAGTATAAAGCATTGTTCTCATGTACTTTATCTTTTTGCTTGTAGACTGATACTCTACCATGATGAAAAGAATTAAAAGTACGACCTGTGTCATTACCAAATCTATTCTTTTCTGCTCTGACTCTAACAATATTAGCACCAAAGAAGTGTGCTTGATTCCATATTGCTTTAATCATAGGTGATGCATTATCAATGCTTTTAGTAGTCTCACTACCATTTCTGCTGTATATCAATTTTGACATATTTACTATCTCCATAGTTTATTAAGGTTAATAAAGGTGCTAGTTATTTGTACCCATCAACTAGCAACTGGGAATTTACACATACAATCACAATAATGTCTGTATGGTTCGGGGGAGTTTCATGCAGGTTATTTTGTATTATATATCTCGCTGGTGTTTCTCCAAGTCCCTGAATACAAAGTGATATTATTTTATCTGATCTATTGTCAGCTCTTTTACTTTATATCCGAAAAGGCTTTGCCCTCGATTCGCTTTACAAGATGCCACAAACGAAAGCAAATGTCAAGCCCAAGTATACTTAAGAGTATTAGTTTAAACCCTTACTAAAGTTAAACATTTCTTCACCCCAAGTATCTGATATTTTAGAAAGATCAAAATATTTATTAAGACCTGTATGGTAATCACTCAAACATTCTTCGTTTGTATTATACACTTCCCACATAATTACATAATTTCCACAATGATATTCTTTAGGAAACTCTTTAATAATTTCATCATCATCACAGGTTTTAAAAAACTCTAAATAATCATCAAAACAATTATCTATAGCTTCTTTTCGTAAAAACTTTATTAATTGTTTATGAGTTTTAACTTCAGATTCTGGCATAAAACTTATATTTCCACCTCTAGGGTCAAGTTCAACTTCCCTCAAAGTTTCAATAAGTTTATCTTGGTCATAGCCCCAAGGAACTATCATATCTTCACAATTCTCATTCCATAATTGATATGCATCAATTCTATACATGAGTTTGTTTTCTTCAGCTTTATCTAAAATTGTTCTAAGTAAATTTTTCATAATTATCTCCTAAATTATAATGTTTCAATATTCCAAACTGTTCCCATCTCCATAGTATTATCATTAAGATAATCAAATGATGATGCTAATTTTACCCAAGAATTTTTGAAGTTCTTGTATAACAAAGCTCTATCTTCTTTGAAAGAATAAACTTCTTGATACCTATAACCCTTTGATCTAAGGTATCTTTTTGCTTTCTCTTCATCATTGAAGCTAACAATAATTCTGTGTTTTGTAGATTTAATATCTTCAAACTTTGCAGAATTAATTGCTCTTTGAGATTTAGTTAATCGTTTTTTACCTGACATTTTTAGTCCTCCAAATAATTAAACATCATATCATCTATGATTTCGAGTGTCTCAAGATTCATACACCACTCAGTAATATCTAAGTGATCTCTCTCAACCATATTATCATCAGATGAATCATATAATTCGTTTGGTTCATCATCAAAATTGACTTCAAGTCCCTCAAAGTCGGTGTAATATTCAAGTTTATTTTGTTTTTGTTTATCCATAGTGCCCTCCTGTGAACATATATAAGATTTTCAATCGGCTTGTGCCGACTGCCTATACAAGATGCCACACTTTTTCCAGCTTGTCAACCCCAAGTATACTTAATAATAAATAAATATATTAAAAAATTAAATATTTTATATATTTTTTATATAAAATTCACATAAATGTAACATAAATATTACATAATTGACACATAATTTGCATAAATAATATAAAATATGGTATAATATCGCCCTCAACATCCAGCCCAAACCATATTTATTTGCCCCATAATTAATTTATACTATGATATACTATAATATATTATAAAATAATATGGAGGGAATGGTCTCCAAATAAAAAAACGTATAGACCTAGGAGACAGAAAAAAACCCCAAAGCCTATCGAAGACTTTGAGGTTTTTGAATTCAACTCGATAAGAAGTTATGCTGTACTAGACTTCTTTGCTTCTTCGGCAAAGTAGTTCTCAGTAGAATCAAGAAGCTCTTTGATGAACTTCTTATCGAATTTACCATGTAAGGCATTAACATACATAGTCTGAACATCCAACAATGTTAGTTTTTTCTCAACTACATATGTTGAATTCATGTTAGCATACAAAGGATTACCATAATTGCCAGTTAGGTTCTTTGTAGCTAAATGCTTATGTTTTTTCAACACAGAAGCACTTAGCTTTTCTTTGTATGCATCAATCAGCATTTTACAGGTTGTCCAGTAATTACTAGCATTTTTAGCAGCATGTGGTTTACCTGTAATAGATGCCAGATATCTCTCTGCTGATTGAAGTTTATATTGATTATTGTTAGCCATTGTTTACCTCCTTTGAATTAAAATAGCTAGTTAGTGTTTCGAAATCTTCTAGCATTGTACTGCTAGTTGATTCCACAGTTTTGTAAGCTCCATACTTACTAACTAAGTAGTTAGCAACTGCTAAAGCTTCACCTAATGAATCACAACGATATTCAACATCATCACGATCTTTAAGCATTATATATATATTTGACATAAAAGTCTCCATATTATAGTTAACAAACAGGAGAAAATCCTCCAAGGTCTTTGAGGTTCTAGGAAGTTTTCTTCTGCACATAGAAACAACATATCATGGCGTTATAAAGATTGTCAAGTGCTGGGCTTCCCAGTTCCATCGAAGACACTTGACGATCTTTGTAGTCATGATATGTCAAAACTATGATTTATATTAACATCGAAACACTTTAAACCTTATAGGACTTTGTAAACTAGTATGATGGTGAGAGAAAAGACACTAGTGTCCTATGTGCAGAAGAAAGCTGAGTAGGTTCTCAAAGACCTAGGAGGATTTACGGGAAACTTAACTATAATATGGGACTTTTTAAACTTTGAAGTCTAACAAGTGATTCATCAATAATCAATATAAACGTAACATGAAAGACCTCATAGACTCTAGAGTACTTATCCTCAATAACATAGACTCCGAAGTCTCCTAGGTCTATACGTCCAAAGGGTAGGCAGGAGACCATACCCCTCCACCTATATATCTATAGCATGGTTGCACATTTTACAGCAAATATCCCATTAACCAGATAGCTCTATATCTAGTTTACAACCCGAGACATAAAGACTTCAAAATCTTTATAGTAGATAGGTATTATTTTAAGGATAAGTTGAAGGGTGCTAGAGGTTGTTTTAGCATGTGAGCAGGGAGCTCTGAGGTATGCTTTAACCCGGGGGGCACTAAAGTTATTATACATCCTCAATTCACTTTTGTCAATAGTATAAAGAAAAAAACTTTAAAAGCTTGACAAATTTCTCAGGTGCAGCTATAATAAAGAACATGGCTATATTACCAAGCATCGACAGTGCACAAACAAAACGTGAACTAACACCTAAACAAGAGTCTTTTGTAGAAAACCTTATTGAATGCGAAGGTGATGCTAAAAAGGCTGCAGAACTTGCAGGGTACAAAAGTCACTATCATCATGTTGTTAAGACTCTCAAGTCTGAGATACTAGAAATAACTCAAGAGATTCTAGCTAACTCAGCTCCCAAAGCAGCTTTTAAACTTATAGAAATTATGGATTCTAAGAAACCCATCATTCAAGCAAACAATAAACTTACAGCAGCACAGACTCTTTTAGATAGAGTAGGTGTAACTAAAGTAGATAAAGTAGATGTTACTCACAACATGAATGCAGGTGGTATTTTTTTAATGCCTGACAAAGCCCCACTAGATATTGAAGATGGAGAGTATGAAGATATTTCTGACTGAAATTAAAGCTTACGGTACAACCTTTACAGGTCCTAATATTGTAGCTTCAACATATGAACAAGCAGAACTAGCTGCAGCTCAGAACCATTTGGTTGTTGTCGGAGAGTTAGATAGCATCTATGTGAATGATGATTTAGAAAAAGAATACTTAAACATAATTCCAAAAGAAGAAGATAGGATAGTACATTAATGTTATTAGAAAGATTACAATTTAGAAAGGGTGGTTCAACTGTAAATGCTGCAGGTAACTACACTCAACCAACTAAACGCAAAAAGATATTCCAAAGAATAAAGTCACAAGCTTCACATGGTACTGCAGCCGGTAAATGGTCTGCACGTAAAGCACAGGCACTAGCTAAAGCTTACAAGAAAGCTGGTGGAGGATATAAATAATGGCACTTGCAAAATCTCAAAAGTCTTTAAAAGACTGGAGCAAACAAGACTGGGGAACTAAGTCTGGCAAGAAGTCTAGTGATACAGGTGAAAGATATCTACCCAAAGCTGCACGAGAGTCTTTAAGTGATTCCGAGTATGCAGCTACTACAGCAGCCAAACGTAAAGACAAAGCTGCCGGTAAGCAACACTCAGCTCAACCTAAAAAAATTGCAGAAAAGACTGCAAAGTTTAGAATGGCTAAAGGTGGTAAAGCAGATTCAAGATTAAAACGAGCAGGAGTTAGTGGTTATAATAAACCTAAACGTACTCCTAATCATCCTACTAAGTCACATATTGTTGTTGCAAAAGAAGGTGATAAAATAAAAACCATACGGTTTGGACAACAAGGTGCTAAGACTGCAGGTAAACCTAAATCAGGTGAGTCTCGTAAAACTAAAATGAAAAGAAAGTCTTTTAAAGCAAGACATAGAAAGAATATTGCCAAAGGCAAAATGTCGGCTGCTTATTGGGCTAATAGAGTTAAATGGTAAAAATGTTTAAAAAAATACACATTTTAATGAAGTGTGGAAGAATTAATAAAGTTTGGAAAATGTTTAAGTAATGGGTAAACAAATAGGCAGTGACGAAAAACCAATAACATTTAAATCACCAATCTATAAAAAGACTCATGGTGGTAAAGGTGCTAATCCTAGACCAGGATTTTATACTCAAGACTATAGAGATAACTGGGATAAAATATTTGGCAAAAAAAATAAACAACAAGAGGAACAAAACAATGAAAGATAAAATTGAAAAGAAAATAAATAGTATTATTAATACTAATGATCTTACAGACATGCAAGTGTGGGGTATATGGTGTGGTATAGGTTTTATATCAGCTTTTATAATTATGTGGATAATCTAAATGTTTGTCCCTGATAACTATATCAGAAGAACTTCTTCAACTATACCTTTTGGGTATGAACTTGATGAAAACTTTGATGGTTATCTAAAACCAATAGAAACAGAGTTGGCTGTGCTTAAGGAAGTAGCTGAATCTGTTTTTCATGAAGAAATTAGCCTAGGCATTGGGGTAGATTGGTTAGAAGCTGAAACAAATAGAAAGATGTCAAGACCCGGATTAAAAAAATACGTAGATAAAATATATGACAGACTGGGAAAAAAATCCTAAAAATTACTTGACAAACCCTGACGGGAGCTATATACTAAAGAAAGATGGTACACCAAAGCGTAAGCCCGGTAGACCAAAGAATTCAGAGCTTTCAGATTTGCAATTAACAGTAAGAGCTAAAAACAAATTAACTAAGAAGTCTAAGAAAGTTCAAAAGCTAACAAGAAGTTTAGCAAGAGTCAAGAAAGAACTTGACACTGAAGAAAAAGTTTTAACATCTAATGTTATCACAAAGGAAGAAAGTAAAACACTTCCTGATCAGATACAAAAACATTTAGATAATACAGGTTCTCATGTGGCATTTATGCCTAACGAAGGACCTCAAACAGATTTCTTAGCTGCATCCGAAAAAGATGTTCTTTACGGTGGAGCAGCAGGTGGTGGTAAAAGTTTTGCAATGTTAATAGACCCATTGCGTTACTGCCATATATCAGAGCATAGAGCTTTGATACTTAGAAGGTCTATGCCAGAACTAAGAGAACTTATAGATAAGTCTCGAGAACTTTATCCTAGAGCCTTTAAAGGTGCTAAGTTTAAAGAAGTAGAAAAGTTATGGCAGTTC
>Ga0181413_1000567_pt1 | contig 11375 bp, 20 predicted proteins | sample 36SPOviralmetaG_FD_130111 | JGI IMG/M metagenome (GOLD analysis project Ga0181413, IMG submission 130111) | Marine viral communities from the oligotrophic San Pedro Time Series (SPOT) site, San Pedro Channel, CA, USA - 36 SPOT_SRF_2012-09-28 | ecosystem: Environmental > Aquatic > Marine > Strait... | reverse complement strand
GAAATTTTTATTGAAGACGCTGAAGGTAAACAATATAATATTAATGAAACTTTAATTTCTGAAGGTCATGCTTACGTTTATGAAGGAGGTAAGAAAAAGGTATTCACCTCGTAAAATTTTTCTATATGTATAATAAAATCAAAGACATGTGGGGAATATTTAAAGACGACAACGAATGGAATGAAAAAAACGTAGTAGGTTTTATTGCGTTTATAGTAATGGTATGTTTTGCATTATTAGATCTAGTAACTGGTTATCTAGGTAAAGATTTAGTAATAAACGAAACTATATATGATTCATTTACTTGGGTAGTATTAGGTTGTTTTGGTATTGCAGGTTTAGAAAAATTCAGTAAAAAATAAATATGGCTAATTTAAAAATAGAACTAAGAGAATCAATTAAAATAAATGAAAATTTATATGATTCATATACTAAAACGACAATAACAGGTATAAATGAAGTATCAAAAAGAATAGTAACAGTTCCTACAACTGAATCTGAATTAATAGCTATGGCTTCTGCTTCTATAGGTGCTGGTACTTTTGCAGAAAAAGATGTAAGATATATAAGAATTACAAATCAATCTCAAGATTTTCCACTTATGTTAACTTTAAAAAATGAAAATAATAATGAGTTTATATATAAATTAGATAAAGAATCTTCTTTTATATACACAGGAGAAAGAGACTTTATAGGAAAAGGTATTCATTATTCAGGATCAGGAGTTATAAATTCATTAGATGCAGCGGATAATGTTATAACAGGAGTAGATTCTAGTTATGAAAATTTAGGAGACTTAGTAAATATAACAGCTATGGCCTCAGGATCAACTCAACGTATTACATCAGGTAGTGTTGGTTCTGGTAGTAAAGTACAGTGTAATGTTGAGTTATTTGTAGCATCTATTTAAAATATAAAATATGAAGTGGAAAGATATAAAAAATTTAATTAAAGAAGAACTTAAAACAGAAAGCACATCTTCTTTTGAATTCCCTGGAGGTGGAGGAGGTCCTGCACCAACACCAATAGCAGGTGCAGGAGGTGATAAAATAAAACCTATTTCTAAAAAAAAGAAGCTAAAAAAAGAAGCTTCAATAACAGCAAAAGATACTAAATTTAATTTACGTACAGGTGTAAATAAAAATCCAACTAAATTAGGTATTAAAATTCAATTTGAGCCTGCTTCAGGGTTAGAAATGGATAGAGATACTAAAAATGCTTTAGAAATATCTTTACAAGAAAATTTAAATGATAGTTTAAAACAATATGGTATTCAAGTAAGTAAAGATACTGATGTACCTAGACCTAATGTTATTGGTTTTTTTATACCACTATCACAAGTTAAAAATTTAATAGTAGAAGCCTTAGGTGGTAAAACAGAAGAACCTCAAGTAGCAGCTCCTGAACCTGAAGCACCTACACAACCTGCGCCTGAAGCACAACCATCACAGCCAGCTCCACAAGCACCTACAGCTGAAGAAATGATAAATGAACAACTACTACGAGAAATGAGAGTTCGTGATTTAAATGAAATTTCTAAAGTAGTAAATAAAGATGATTTTTATGGGTTTGTTAATGCGGGTAATAACGTTGTTCGTGCTTTAGAAGAATCAGGTAAATTTACAACAGAACAAGCTAAAAAATATTTGGGTTACTTAGTAAAACATAATATAATGTAATTATGACTAGAAAAATACCCATCATATCTCTAGAAGATTTTGAAGCGAAAGCTAAAAAACCACTAATGATGAAAACATTAGTATCAAATATAGCTGAGGGTATAAAAGATAATTTAGAATCAGTTAACGTAGCAGAAATAAAAAATCACGATATAATATTAAGTGTACCTAAAACTGAATGGAAAGGAGGTTTAAAAAATGCTATGGAATATTATATTGAAAAAGAAGAGTATGAAGAATGCTCTAAGATAAAAAAATTAATAAAAAGGTTATAAAATGACAGTTTATGCAATGGCTCTTAAAGAGTCAAAAGATTCAAATGGAATCGTATTTAAAACAAATGCTCCATCATTAGAAGCAGCTCAAGAATATTTTAGAAAATTAAAACAAATGTCTAAAAAGGACTTTAATGAATTATTTATAGTATCAGAAATTAAAAGATAAAATTATGAAAACATGTTATACAAGAGAACAAATTGAAACTTCTGTTAAAGAAAAGGGATACAAATGGTTTGAAGATAATAATAATAAAGGATACGATGTTAATATTGTAGGAGTTAGAAATTCAAAAACAAATGGTCGAGTAACAAATGCATTTGATGATTGTATGACAATATCCTATAAAGTAGAAGGTGAATGGAAATTTCATTGCTTTCCTTGTACAACAGACCCAGGTACACATTGGGTTGAAAATGTACTAAATGATAGAGGTGTTGCAATATTAAAACCAGGTCAATATAGAGGTTCACATAAGTTAAGATTACATCAAGGTAAATATTTAGCATTAGGTCAAAAGAAACCAATGAGTATTTATAGAGATGCTAATTTAGATGGTAAGTATGATTTAATAGAAGAATCTGTAAGAGAAGAATTAATTGGAATTAATATTCATAGAGCAACAGGTAGATCAGGTGGTAAATCTACAAGAGTAGATAAATGGTCTGCAGGTTGTCAAGTAATAGCTGACAATGATGATTGGCATGAATTTTTAGATATATGTCAAGCAGCTAGAGAAATACATGGTAATTCTTTTAGTTACACTTTACTTGAAAGTAAAGATATAGCGTAATAAATAAAAGGTTATGGCAAAAAAAGATGAAGTTAAACACATCAAAAAACAGATAGAAGAAATTCTAGGAGATAAAAGTAATCTTAGAGAAAAAATTCATACAAAAAAAGACCAAGAAAAACAATTGTTTTGTGAAGTACTACAAAACTTACAATTTGTAAATAGTAGAACTTTAGGTATGAAACATGATTATAAAGTTAACTTTATGGATTATGATGATCCTTTTTATATAACTATAGAAAATTTATTTCAACTACATTATACTCAAGAACAAAGAAATTTAATAAATTGGTGGTTATATGATAAATTTTTACCTACCGGAGATGTCTTAGTACTAACAGATACTAAAACAGAAGAAATAATACCCTCTGATACTCCAGAAGATATTTGGGATTTAATTATAGAGATTAAAGAAAAAAATGCGAAAAAAAATCCTAAGTAAAACAGATATTGTACGTGCTATGAAGCACACAAAGTCAAACATGGCAGCAGCTCGTTTTTTAGGTTGTTCATATCCTCATTACAAGCAATATGCTAAACTCTATAAAAATAGTGAAGGTAAAACACTATTTGAAGCACATTTAAATAGACAAGGTAGAGGTATTTCGAAACATCTATACAAAAAAAAAAGTTTGGCTCCCATCATGGACATCTTGGAAGGAAGAGTAGACATTTCAAATTACAAACCACAAGAAATAAAAGAAAGACTAATACATGAATCTTTAATAGCAGAAGAATGCAATAGCTGTGGATTTAACGAACGTAGAGTGGTTGACTATAAAGTACCATTAATATTAAATTTTATTGATGATAATCAAAAGAACTGGAAATTAGAAAATTTAGAATTGTTATGTTATAATTGTTATTTCTTAAATGTTGGTAACGTATGGAGTGATAACCAATTACAACAAATGGAAGATTATAACCAAAAGAATAAATTCAACAACGACACTGAACCTGATTGGGAAATAGATGAATCCCATAAAGAACATTTAAAATCGCTTGGCTTATGGGAAGATGATTCGTACGATGAAAACGAATTAATATCTAAAATATGAGAGTAATTTTATGGATGTTGTTTTTTACCCTGTCTATATGGGCTATCTTAGGGTTAAAAAACTCAATAGATCAAGAAGAAATAAAAACACAAAACACAATAGATAGTTTACAGATGGTAATAGACAGTCTATATCATGAAATAGACACACTACAATGGGAAAACCAAATATGGGATTTTAACCTATCAAATAACACAGTTCATTTATTATCAGCTATAATACATGTTGAAAGTAGTAATAATGACTCAGCTTATAATTCATATGAAGATGCTGTGGGGTGTTTACAAATTAGGAAGACTATGGTTGATGATGTAAATAGAATATTACGTAGACAAAAATCAGACTTAAGATTTACATATGATGATAGGTGGTTAAGAGATAGATCTATAAAGATGTTTAGTATATATTGTGAGCATTATGGATTAACTACAGCCGAAGAAATAGCTCGATGTTGGAATGGAGGACCACGAGGAATGAGTAAACCTCTCACAGCAACTTATTGGAGAAAAGTGCAAGAAAATTTGGATTCTTAAAATACTTTTCGTACATTAATATCATAATTAAAGGGAAATTATGGATCGTCCAAGAAGTTTTTTAATCGAAAGATTACCTAAAAACAGTTACGGAGCTGAAATTGGGGTATGGAAAGGTGAATTTGCTAAATCTTTGGTAAGTTCTTTAAAACCTAAAATGTTATATTTAATAGACCCATGGGTATTTATAAATGAATACCCTGATAGATGGTATGGGGGATCTTCAGCTAAACAACAAGAAGATATGGATTTAATTTATTCTAATGTTGATGATATGTTTAGCAATAATAAAAACGTTAAAATACTTAAGATTTTAAGTGAAGAAATACCTAACTATATTAAACCAGATTCTTTAGATTGGACTTATATAGATGGTAACCATAGTTATGAGTTTGTTTTAAAAGATCTAAATATGTCTTTTGATATTGTTAAAGAAGGAGGACTAATAACAGGAGATGATTTAGCTCCTAATAATGGAGTAGAAAGAGCAATTAAAGATTTTTTTAAAGAAAAGGGGAATAAAATAAGTTTAGAATTTGCACAAGCTAGACAATTTATAATTAAAATAAATAAAAAATATGGGTAAAATGAAAGAAAAGTTTATGGAGGAACAAGAGCGTCTAATTAGAGAAGCAGTTGAAGCTTTTGTAGATGACGATTGGCAATATCAAGAATATCTAAATTCATTAGGTAAATCAATATCACAAAAAGAATCACAGGCAAACCATGACGCTTGGTGGGACAGTTTAACTGACGAACAAAAACAACAGTTATACAATGACAAAGAAGAAGTAGATGAAATATCTATAGAAGAAATGAATCACGATTTAAATTTTGGCAAATGAGAGTAAATAATATATCAAAAGAACGCTTTGAAAAAGCTAAAAAGAAAATCATTAAAAAATATCCTGGTGCTCACACTGTAATGGATCCTAATGGTCAATATTATGTTGCAACTAAAAATGGTCGTGACATAAATAACTTACAAATTGGTCAAACAATGAATGCTTATGATTTTGATGGTGAAGATGATTTGTATGGTTTCAATGCAGCTTTAAATAAAGTCACAATGATACCACATTCAAATACAGTGGTAGAAGCTTGGCTTAAAACGGAGGTAGCAATTAAATCATACCACGTTGTAAATAGAAATAGTAACAAATTCAGTGACGATAAAGTTATGAAAAAAATGGCAAAAGATTTTGAATAATAGTGTAGTAATAGGTTTATTATTATATTTTGTAACTCACATTATAATATGGTTTCAAGTAAATGGACAGTTTATTTGGACATGGGCTAAAGACCACCCATGGACTATGTCTTTATTAGGTTTTCCTATATCGTATGTTTTAATCATAGCCACAAAATATATAGTAGCAGGTTTTGATGGTTTATTATGGCCTGGTAGATTAGTAGGTTTTGGATCAGGAATGATTGTTATGGCTATTTTAACATGGTGTATATTAGGAGAAGGTATATCTACTAAAACATTAGTTAGTTTAGCTTTAGCAACTACCTTAGTATTTATACAAATTCTTTGGAAATGATTGCATCTAAAACTAGAAGTATACTAAAAACTCTTAGTTGGAGAATAGTAGGCACCTTGGACACAATGTTTTTAGGATGGGTTATTACGGGAGACGCAACAGTAGGTTTAAAAATAGGAGCATTAGAATTAGTAACTAAATTTGTATTATATTATTTTCATGAAAGACTCTGGTTAAGAAATAAATATGGTATTAAAAAATAATTGATTATTCCTCGTTAAATAAATAGGTTGTGTTCATTAAATAATTAAGGATTGGTATGAGGAGCCAATCCTTTTTTATATTTATAACTAGTAATAATATAACAAAATGTATACTCTTGGGATACCAAATAGACAAAAAAAGAGAACGTTAGGGTACTTAAAACAAAATTGGATAAATTTTGAAGTTAACCCTTCGATGGAAGGTTTTTTTGATATACACTTCCCTGAGTTAGATGAAGAAGGCTTTAAAAATATTGTTTATAAACTAAAACAACAAGGAGTAACAATAATAGGAGCTGATAGTCAATTAACAGAAAGAAAAATTATGAAATTAACAAAATTATTAGGTGAACAATATAATCTTGAAGATGATATGTCGTCACAAGGTTTTGAATCTGATATGGCAACAGACATTATTTTAGATTTAAAGAAAATGTTAAAATCATTTTCAACTAAAAGATATGATTCAGCTGAACAAAGATATCAAGAATATTATGATGAAATTCAACAATTAGTTGATGAATATGAATCCCAAATAGGCTCTGATAGTGGTGCTATGAGCGATGAAGATGCAATGCGCAGAACAATGATGGGTGCTCCTGATTTATATGAACAAAAAATTAGAGAAAAAATTAGAAAAGAAATCAACAAATTATTAACGTAATGAGTGTAACAGAACATCATATGGGATGTGGATGTCCTTCATGTAAAAACAATATGCAAAACATAGATGGGTATGCTAGTGGTTTTGAATTAGCTCCTGACCCAAATCAAGATATAACTCCAGATCAACTTAATGATCCTAATTTTATAGCTTCTATAGTAGCTCAAGTTTTACAACAATTAGGAGATGATGGAAGTTTAGAAGAATGGGCTCCAGCATTTGGTGGACAATTTGCACAAGTTATGGCAGATTTATCACCTGCTTTAGATACTGATTATGAGTATAATTATAATCAAAATTTTTTATATCCACCTCTTGGAAGTAATACTGGTATAAATGTACCTGGAGTAATAGCTGGTATACCTTGTGGACAAGTAGGTCCAAATTATCAAAGTATGGTAAGTCAAACTGGTATGGATAAAGATATAGATTTTCAGAAATTTAATGATAAAAACCAAGGAGTATTTACTAAAGGTAATAAACAATTTTGGGATAATATTAAAACAGCTCTTGGTAAAAGAGGCATTTCAGAGGGAAGTTGTGGTTATAATGAAACTACAAATGGACAAACATTAAAAACTCCTGGAGGTACTAAAGGTGTAAAAGCACATAATAGAACACAAGAAATGCTTAAACAATATGTTCGACAAGAAATAAAAAAACTTAAAGAACAAGAAGATCCTAGAAGACCTAAAGACATTGAATTTGACAATGCTCAAGCAATGAGTAGATTAACTCCAGATGATAGAGATAAAGTTGGAAAAATTCAACAAATGATGCAAGGAGAAAGAAATCAATATGAAAAAGTAGCATTTGTATACACTGAACAAGGTGGTCATTTTTATGGATTAGATGTTTATGAAAGTAAAGATCAAGATCAACGTTCAGACAAATTAAAATATGATGACGCTAATGAATGGTTAAAAGGTGTTTTAGAATATATTCATGAAGGAGATTTAATACCAAGAAGATACAATTCAGGTATAGAAGATTTAGATTTAATAGTAGAAAGATTAGAAGAATTAGGAATAGAAGCAAGCCATGGAGATTATATGGATGTAAGTTAAAATTAAAAATATGAAACACACAGATTTATTAGGATTTAATCAAGATATCGATATAGATAATCTTCTTAAAGAAGCATCTTGTAGACAAAAATCTCAAGAATTAGCAGACAGCTATTCAACTGAAGAATTACAAGATCGTTTAGATCAAATTATGAGGGACATGGAGCAAGAAGCCGAACCAGAAGGAGGCCCAATTGCAGACATGTATGCAGATGAAATGGATGCATATGAGGGTGCTCTTAGAATAGCTAAAGGGGGTTCAGACACACCACTAACTTACGACCAAGCAATAGGTAGAGTATCTAGAGATGACTTTGAAAAATCTTCAAAATTTGATAGGGGTATAGGTGAAGGACAAAAAATAGGAAAAACTTCATACAAAACAAGAACTGCAATAAATACAGCACCTGGAAAAACAGAAGATAAAGAAGTTATGATTGACAATACAGATGATCTTAACAATGTTACAATCAGATGGAGAGGAGCTAACCACCATGGTAATAAAACACTTACTAATTTAAAATTTACAAAAGAATCTGAATTTGATGAGGATTTACTAGCGTTTTCAAACGACAGTAAATGGTTATTTATAGTAGATTTAGATGAAGAAACAGGAGAACCAGATTGGGACACTTTAATGGTAAACAACCGAGAATTAGAACATGTAGATGATGATGGTAATTCTACTTATAAAGTACCTGATGAAGATATGGTAGAACAAGGTTTAAACAGAATGAATAGAGATATGACTCCAGAAGAGGAATATTTAATGAACAATCCAAGTCCTGGAACTTCTACACCTTTAAATACTCAATCAGGTGAATTTAATGTAAATGTTCCAGTACAAAATGAAATGGAATCAGTAAACATTAAATATGGACACGCTACAGGTCCATTAGATGATGTTACTATTAGTTGGGGAGAAGAATCACATAATGTAGACTTTGAAGAAGGTGATGTAATTGATGATCATGGTAATGAAGGTAAAGACATGACATTTGTAGCATATTCACAAGATGATATGTGGAGGTTTATAGTTGATGTTTCGGTAGGATTTAATTATGAAAATTCAGGTGAAATACAAGATGTAATGTGGGACACTTTAGAAATAGCTATAGATGATGCTAAAATGGATCCAGCAGTTAGATCTGACTTTGATGATCCAATAATGGAACGTTTCCAACAATTAGCAGGTTTAAAACCATTATATGAACAATTAGGTCCAAGGATGCGTAATCCAAGACCAACAGGTCCTAGTGAACCAGGATCTTTTGATTCAAGACTCGCTCAACAAATGGGTATGTCTGATGATGAATTTGAAGATCAAGTAGCATCTAGAGATATAGGTGATGGAGGGAGTTCATTTCCTGGAGATGAGTCAGGGTATTCTCCAGCAGCTGCTAAAGCTAGAGATTATATAGAAACATTTAGAAAAGAATATAGAGAAATGTCTGATGATCAATTAGATGAATTTTCCGTAGAAATAATAAATCACCTTTTAGACAACACAGCAGCTCAAGCTGCAGCTAAAGTATTTTTTGCTAAAAAAGGAATATAAAATGAAACCATCAGATTTTTTATTACATACTGATAAATTTGTTTCTCATAAAAAAATAATTTTCAAGAACAAAGAAAAAAAGTACTTACAGAAGAAAACTCTATATTATTAAAAAAAATAGAGAAAAAAATTATTCAGATTCTTAAAAAAGAAGGGGGAGCAGCAGGATTAGATCCTATTAAAAAAGCTGTTGATAAAATGGATCAACCTAAAGGATTTAATTTAAAATCTACATTGCAAAAAATGAAAAATGTAGAAAAACATAAAAATAGTGATTATATTTTAACTCCTATAAACGAAGAAAAAGAAATATATAGAGAAACTATCAAAAAAATTATAGCTGAGTGTTGGAAAGGATATGTAAAAAAAGGTATGAAAAAAAAAGGTGATAAAATGGTTCCTAATTGTGTCCCTACAAATGAAGATTCAGCTTTAACTTTATCAAAGAAAAATATGTCTTCATACGCTGCTAAAAATGAAGATATAGATGAAGATTTAAACCAATGGTTTAAAGATGATTGGGTACGTATAGATACTCAAGGAAACATTAAAGGTAAATGTGGTACAATGAAAAAAGGTAAAAAAACACAACGTTGTTTACCTAGAAAAAAAGCCAATTCACTTTCAAAGAAACAACGAGCAGCAACATCAAGAAAAAAAACTAAAAGTAACAAACAATATGTATCAAACACCAAAGCAGCTGGTGGTCGTAAAAAAAAGAAAAAATAATGAATGATAAAAAAGAACTATTAAAAGAAATAGTAAGAGAACATATATTTGAGTTAATGACTGAAGAATTATGTGCTAAAGGAAAAGCATATGTTAAACGACGTAAAGCAGCAGGTGAAAAACATGGTGCTTATTTAATGGGTAGAGCTACAAAAGTATGCCAAGGAAAAATGAGTGGTACAAAGTCAAAGAAAAATGAAGAATTTATAGAGGAAGAAGTATACTATATAGATAATATAGATGAAATTCAAATGATTGAAGATGCACTCAATGAAGAAGCAGAATTAGGAGAAGGTAGAAAAAAGAAAAAATGTAAACCATCCAAAGGTAAACGTTTTGCTAAAAGAGTAGATGGTAAATGTAGATCATTTGGTCAAAAAGGTAAAGCTTCAGATGGAGGTGATAGAATAAGACCAGGTACTGCAAAAGCCCATGCTTACTGTGCTCGATCAGCTAAAATTAAAAAATGTAAAAATCCTCCTTGTGCAAATAAATTATCAAGAAAAAAATGGAAATGTCAAGGAAGTAGATCAGTACCTGAATAAAAAATTATGAGTAAAATAAGAAAATTAATTAGAGAACAAATAGAGGACATGAGTGTTAAAGAATGTCCTGCAGCTACACAAGATTTAGAACTTAATACAGCTAATCGTAATAGAGCTATAGAAGCTGAATTTATTAAATATGGTCCTTTAAATTTAGCTGATGAAGCATATTGGGAAGAATACGCTAAAAAATGGGACACAACAGCTGATGTAGCTAAAAAATCAAATTGTAGTAATTGTGTTGCATTTGATATTTCTAAAAGAATGGAAACATGTATGCCAGGTGAAACAGATGAAGATGGTAGATTAGGTTACTGTTGGATGCATCATTTTAAATGTCATTCAGCTAGAACATGTTACACATGGGCAGCAGGTGGTCCTATTAAAGATGATGAAGCATCACAAGATTGGCAAAAACGTAATTTAAAATTAGCTTTAAGTAAAGAACCAATTTCTTAAAAACTTCCACGAAAAAACTTGGAGAAGCAACATTTTCTTCGTATCTTGACGTATAATATAAATGCGATCAATATGGAAGAATTACAACAATTTGTAAACCAAATGAGAGCTACATCCAGTAGCTTAGACAAAGTAAAAATACTAAAAAAATCATCAATTTTTGTTAAGTTAGCCCTTAGGCACACTTATGACCCTTACAAACAATATTATGTTACTAGTAAAACATGTAAGAAAAACAGTGACTTATGTGACCCAAACAAAATT
>Ga0181413_1000564_pt1 | contig 11391 bp, 14 predicted proteins | sample 36SPOviralmetaG_FD_130111 | JGI IMG/M metagenome (GOLD analysis project Ga0181413, IMG submission 130111) | Marine viral communities from the oligotrophic San Pedro Time Series (SPOT) site, San Pedro Channel, CA, USA - 36 SPOT_SRF_2012-09-28 | ecosystem: Environmental > Aquatic > Marine > Strait... | reverse complement strand
ATTTTTTTTCCATAGCCGCCGAAAAAACTTTTTTTTTTTCCGTCACTTTCGTCACTTTCGTCACTTTTTTCTTGGAGCTCATTGCTGGTTTGTCAGCCATTTCTGTTCCATAAGCCATATTAATAATATAAAATTAGATTTTATTTTCTCAATTGAATAGTATATGAGCTTTCAACAATTACTTCAAAGTTATTCTCAGGACATCACAGCTAAGGATAATCAAGCAAATGAAGCCAATGAAGAAAACGTAGACAGAAAAGCATCTACCTTACAGGAACAGATGGAGCATCATCTTGAAGCAATTAATTCTGCTTCACAAGATTTAATAGGTGCTTCTGGTGCTTATCATCTCGGTAGAAAGATTTACAACAAATATAAAGGAAAAAGAGCAGACGCATTAGAGAAAGCACAAAAAGCAAAAGCAGAAGCTACTGACCCTAATAAACCTTCTGGTGAAGCAGGTGAAACTTCCAAACCTACTGGTGATGGTAACGCTGACCCTGTTTCTAACGCAGGTGGTGGTAGAAGTGCTGAAAACCCCAGAGCTGGTGACTTCAATGAAAGTTCTGCTTCTGGTGACCCAGTAAGACCTGAACCTACATTAGACCAAAAAGTAGATGATGTTCAAGCAAGATTTAGAGCACTCAAAGAAAGAGTTTCACAACCAGTTGAACCAGAAGCCAGAGAGCCTGTTCCAGCATCAGAGGCTTCTAACACCAGTAATATAGGTGTCCCTAAAAGAGATATGCCTGATAAAGCATTCGGAAAAACAGCAGAGAGATTTCAAAATAGGTCAAATCAAATAGAAGCACAGGCTAATCCAGTTCGTGGAGAAACCGCACCAGATAGACCTGATGAAGCACCTAATAGAAATACTACTGTTAGAGAAACAAATATTGATGAACCACAAAGTTTTAGAAATGTTGTTCCTGGTGAAAGTGACCCATTTTCTGCTCCTCGTAGTTTAGGACAAACATCAGTACAAACAGATTTAAGTAGAGATGTTGGTAGTGGATTAAGAGGTGGATTAGAAGAAGCAGGAGCTAACTCACAAAGATTAGTTGGTGGAGTAGGAGATGGTGTAGGTAATATTGTAAATCAGGTTAAGAATAAAGTTGCTTCAAAGGTAGGTGAAGGATTAGGTGATGATATGGGTTCAATGCTTACCGCCGATAGTGTACTTGATGCTATACCAGTTGTTGGTGAAATTGCTGGTGTAGTAACAGGAATAATGGGATTAGTAGATGGATTAAAGGGTGACCCTTCGGCTAATAGAAATAAGATTGCTGGTTCTGCTGTTGGTGCTTTATCAAGAGGTTCTGCTGGATTAGATGCTACTGCTTTAACACAAGAAGGAGCTTCCGCCAAAGCCACAATGGTATAGTGCGTTTATTATTTTTTTATTTTTTCTTAATATATTACAATGTCGGAAACAAAAGATTACAAAACAAATAACTACTGTCGCCAGTATCAACGTTTGTATTATCAACAAAACAAAGCATCTTGTTTAGAATACCAAAAAAAATACAGAGAAAATCCAGATAATAAAGCAAAGAAAGCCAAATGGATGAAAGAAAATTCACATAAGTATTGGAGAACTTATATGGAAAGACATCCAGAAAGATATAAAGCATCACAAGAGAAATGGAAATTAGATAATGCTGATAAGTGGAATAAGTATATGAAAGATTACAGAAATTCAGCAAAGGGTAAAAAAGTTATGAGATGTGCGAATTGGAAACAAATTGGTATTCTTGATGAAGATTTGGAAAGTGTATACGATGTTTATATCAATGAAACTAATTGTTGGATTTGTGACAAAGAATTCAAAGATAACAGAGATAGACATTTAGACCACGACCACGAAACAGGTGAAATTCGATATATTTGTTGTCGAGATTGTAATATTCAAATACTCGCAAATAAACAAAAAAAAAAATGTAACTAAATAATACTATGACTGAAATGTGGGAGCCTATTGACGCTGAAAGTATCTTTATTAAACCTGAACCTGTAAGCGAACCAGAAAATTTAGATTTGATGGTTGTAAGTGATACAGAAGAACCTCCTCCACCACCAAAGAAAAAACGTGTTCTTACAGCAAAACAAAAGGAAGCATTAGCAAAAGGAAGAGAACGAGTAAAAGCAAATAGAGAAGCAAAACTAAAATCAAGTGTTGAACTCAAACAAGAGCAAAGAGCTGAAAAAAAAGAAAAAAAAGCCGTACAACTTTCTATCAAGGAACAACGTCGGATAGATACAAGGAAGAAAAAAGAAGACCAGATAGTAGAAGACTGGGAGAAGAAAAAATATACGACGCTATCATCAATGAACGATATGAACTCATATAATACATTGGAAGCATACCTTGATACTATTAGTAGAGAAGATATTTTAGATAAGAATAGATTAGAAAAAAAGTTAAAAAATATGGTTGGTTATCTACAAAAAAAAATCTCTACCTAAATTAAATGAGTAACGACTATACCGTATATCCATTAAAAATAGACGATGATAAACTTGGTGAAAAAGAAAAAGAAATAATTCCTAATCTTGTACATTTTAATGTTATGTTAGGTAAGATTAGAAGCGGAAAAAGTGTGCTTTTACAAAATTTATATTTATCACCTCGCTTTTTTGGGGAAGACTATCAAGTAAAAATTTTAATATCGCCATCAGTTCATAATGATGTTCAGATGAAACATATGGTCGAACATTTTGATTTTGTATTTGATAGTTATTCAGAAGATTTACTGAATACAATTCTTGATATGATTAAAGGGGACGAAGAAGATAATCGATATCTTTTAGTTCTTGATGATATTATGGGTGATGCTGGATTTATTATGAAAAAGAATGGTAAACAAGATGCTTTTTCCAGTATGATTACAAAGTATAGACATATTGGAAGTGAAACATTAGGAACAGAAGGTAGATTGGCGATATGTTTAACCTGTCAGCGGTATAAATTCTTGACCCCTACAATAAGACAGAATATTCAAGGTTTTCACATTATGGGTAGTTTTCCAGAAAGTGAATTGAAAAAAATCGCAGATGATTATTCATTTATTGGCGGAAGTGAAAAAGAATTTTTAAGAATATTTAATGAAAGTAGAAAAGAACCATTTGACTTTTTATACATTAATGTACCACGACTTGAAGCTTATAGGAATTATAAGGATTTGATATGGAGCAGTGATACTAATATGAAAAAACCTGTAAGTGAAACAAAAACCGAAGAAATTAAAGAAGAAAAAAATGAAAAATAATTTCTAAACATTAGTTATATGTCTGGAACTTTAATCTGTGGAAAAACAACTGGTAATGCTGTTGTACCTGTTCAGGTCAATGCTGATGGTACTCTTGAAATGACTGCTGAAATAGATAGTTCAGCTCTTGCGAAAGAAACTACTCTTGATAGTTTTAGAACAGATAACGCATCTAATTTAGGAGTTATAGCAACTACCCTTGATGATGGAACACAAAAGGCGAAATGTATGGGGATTACTGGTGCTGGTCTACCACAACAAATGTTAGTGGAGGCAGATGGGTCGACTATAATTGGTGGAGGCACTGTTAAAACTGCTGTGTCTTCTGTTGATGGAAGCACACAACATTTACAGGTGAATGGTGCTGGTGAGTTGATTACCACAAGTAGTGGTGGAGGTGGAAGCACACAATACGCTGTTGCTACTACTGGAATGGCTACTGGAACTGGAACTCTTATGATAGGAAGTGCTGCTGGGTCTGCGAAAGAGGTTAATGTATCTACTGCTGGTTCTATAAACACAAAAGAAACAGAATTAAAAAATGAAGGCACAACTGGAAATGCTAATCCTGCTGCTGGAACTTCAATGGCACCAGGAACTTATAGTTTGGTTGTTGATATAAGCAATATGAGAGAAGCAAGTATTCTGTATAATGACGCATCAACCGCTTCTTTCGATGGTTTAGATATTGAAGTTAGTGCTGATAGTTCTACATATTATCGATTAGATGGTATATACCCATTCCAAGTTGGAAGTGTAAGGACAGCATATAGGGGTGTTTCATTACACGGATTAACTCATTTAAGATTAAAAAATGTTTCATCAACTGATACATACACCAGCGTTTCTGGGACTGTTGTGGGTTGTCCTTAAAAAGCGGAAATAGTAGGACACAATACAGCATTAATATTTACATTAATTAATATATCGCCAGTTTCAGCTGGTGGAACATAATTTACTTTAATCACCTTACCAGCAGTTATCAATCCATCAAGGACATAAGATAATTGCTGATAAGCTGTTGTAACTAAAAATTCACCTATACTTGCTTGTATTGTTGTGGATGGGTCAAACTCATATACAATAATCTTTCCACCAGGAGCATAAGCAGCAATATGTATATCTCTAACAATCAACTGTTTTCCTGCTGGAACTTTAAAATAAGCAAAGTGACTTACATTTTCAGTAGCACCCATTTTACCTAATATAGCACCACCACTACCTAAGAAATTTATAGCACCTTCATTATGTGTTAATGAACCTACCGATGATATGGTCATTCGGCTTATAGACATATAGTTAACACCTACTGTTCCTGTTCCTGTATTAATTGTTATGTTTTCAGATTGTTCTACACCAGTATCATCTAATCCAGTAAAACTCATTAATCTCGCACCTGTACCCGCTGGATTGTTATCATTAGTTCCTGTAACTTGAAGTTGAGCATCAAAACCAGTTGTAGTATATTTGTAATCATCGCCTAATCCAATAGTTTCTTCACTTGCTGGAATTGTTCTTTGTATTCCTTGTATATTGATTTTTTTGAAATCAGATTGAATACCACGAACTAAATCAACTTCATAATTATTAGCAAGTCTTATCAAGTTTGTATTATCATCAGTTGTTATTGAAGAATTTAAAAAGGTTTGTGTTGAGAACTGTGAAGCAGATGAAAGACTTGTATTAAAGATTATTTCACCAGCAACTCCATCACTATTCACTATTTCAATAGAAAAGTAATTTGATGGAATAGCTAATTTTTTTGAAAAGTTTGTATCTGCTGATACAGTTTTTTCATAATATAGTTGAGCATTTGTATCATTTACACTTTGAAGAGTTGAAAATTTAAGGACGGTATTTTTCGTACATCTTAAATTAAAGTTAATTGTAGTATAGGAATACGCATTAGAAACTAAACTTTTATACCCTTCTGCTGGAAAAGGGCCTGTAATAGAACTACTGTTAAGCCATCGGTAATCTTTGGGTTGGGAATTTAAAGACATATAATATATTTAATATGTTTTATTTTAAAATTAATTTCTTAACATTAATGTATATGAGCCAGCAAGTATCTTCAAAGTTTATTTCACTTGTACCAACTAATGGAACTGAATTCGATTGTAATTTAGGTCAAAAGGTAATTTTCGAGTTACAACCTTCTCTTGGTTTAGTTAAGGGAAGAGATAGTTATTTATGTTTAGATATTCTTAACAGTAGTAGTGACCAGAAGAGATATGGGTTACAACACTCAGCAGGAGCTGATAGTATCATAGACAGAGTTGATATTTATAGTTTAAGAACTGGTCAGCATTTAGAAACAATGGCCAACTATAATCAGGTAATGTCTATGGCGAACCAGTATTTTTTTGAAGACAAAACTAATTTACAGTCTTTACAGGGTGTAGGTGCTGAAACTAACGTCAATAGTGGAGGTAGTCCAACCAAATGTTTAGCCCAAGATATTAACAATAACCAGATTTCACCAGTTGATGCTGCTGGTAATCCTCAGTATAATTTTAGAAGATTTACTGTTCCTCTTAAAACAGGTATTTTCAGATACTGGGATGAAGAACGTCTTTGTAATGTAATGGGTCTTCAAGGATTAAGAATAGAAATCACTCTTGCTTCTCCACAGGAAAGTTGCTTCCAGTTAGAAGCTACTGATGGAACTGCTGGAACTGTTGACTTAGTAACCACTGGTATTACTGTTAATGATTTAGCTGGTGCTGGAACTGTTCTTACTACAACTAATGCTATGACTGTAAATGGTTGTGGTCTTGCTGTCGGTAATCAGGTTGTAACTACTTCAAACGTTGCTGATGGAAATACAACTATTGCTGCTCTTTCTCCTAATGGCGGAGATGCTACTAAATTAGATATTACTCTTGCTAATGCTCAGGCGATTTCCACAGGTATTAGAGTTAAAGTAAGAAATGATACCAGAGCTTTAAAGGTCAGACCTGAATTTAAGGTTTTATCTGTTGCTCCTCCTCAAAGTCTTATAAGTGAAATGGGTAATGGTTTCAATTACGAATTCACAAGTTATGACCATTTTGTAGATAGTTTACCTCTTAACGCCAGAAAACATCTTATTGAGTTAAATTCAGTTGCTTCAAGAGCGGTTTGTGTAATGACACAGTTTAGTGATGTAACTAAATTAGGAGGATTAGAAAATTCTTCAAGATATTTTGGTGAAAATCCAGATAACCTCAAACTTAATTCAGTCCAGTATTTCTTAAAGAACAGATTAGTACCTGTAAGAGATTATAATCCACAGGTTACTTCTGAAAAGATTGTTGCTATTAATGAATTGATGAAAGCTCTTTCTTCAATCAACAAAGAACCAAAGGATTTAGGAAATTTTGACGGTGCTAATGCTGATAACTACACAAATGTATTCACAATTGGTAGACAGTTGGCTCGTGACCCTTACTATTATGATTTAGGAAACGCCGAAGGTCAGATTAGACTTGGATTTTCAGCCGCCAGAACAAATGATACTCTCTGTGATACCTTTGTATGGAGTAGAAAGATTGCTTCTGTCAGTGATAGTGGCGGTGTTCAAATCATACTTTAAAAAAGTGACGAAGTGACGAAAGTGACGGTTTTTAAAAAACTTTTTAAAAATTTATTTCAAAATTTATTTTCTGTATAAAGAATATAGCCAATGCCTGTCCAGAAAATAAATTTCTCTATACCTGCTATTAACGAACAAGCCACCACAATCAATAGTTCTAACAAACTTGCTGGTGGTTTTTCATTCAACAAAGGAACTGCGAATGTTCGATTTTCTATCTCCGCACAGGATAGAATGATTGATACCAGTGATATGTATCTTACTGGTCAGATTGTTTACGTAGATAGTGCTGGTGACCCAATCCAGAATGCTAACGCTCTCGCCAGAGCTGACTATAACGCTAACAATGGTGCTACCTTAACAAGGTCTTGTAATACTAACATTTCTAACTGGGCGGGTGTCCAGAACGCTGTTAAGAGAATTTTTGTTCAGAGTAAAAAGACTTCTGTTGAAATTGCTCAGCACAATAACTATCCTATGTTTGTAGGATTAAGAGAAGGTTGGACTAAATCTGATGCTGACTATTTAGTATCTCCACTTGCGAGATATCAAGCTGTTGGAAGTCAAGCCAGACACTCAAATAGATGTCAATCTGTTATGAGTAATGCTACAAATGCGAATGGTGGTTCTTTCGGTAACATTACCAACTTTAATGATAAGCACTATGGTAGACCTTTCAGTTTCAAACTTGATACTGCCTTACTTAACAATCTTAAACCTCTTCACTTAGGTAATGATTATTTAGGTGGTCTTATTATCAACCTTGAACTTAATAATGATGCTGGATATTTCTATGAAAGATTTGCTGAGGATGGAGCTAATCACCCATCTGCTTCTGGTACTTTTTACATTATTAAGAATTTAAGATTACAGGGTAGATTTTTAGTCCCAACTCCTGCTGACTTATCTTCATACAGTGCTTCTATGATGCTTAATGATAGAGTTAACCTTGTTAATGATGTTGTTTCATCTGTCAACTCTTGTAAATATACTCCTAACTTATCTGCTGTCAGGTCAATTGTTAACCTTTTCTTAGAACAAGACCAAGAGAACAATGTTAAGAAGAACCAGAGTAACTTCCGTTATCCTTGTGGTTTAAGAGAATATTCACAGAATAAGAATAATATTAGACAGCCAGAAGATTTTGTTGTTCAGGTAACTCCTAATTTACTCACCAAGACTGTTGAAAATGGTATCGGCCCCACTGGCGGTGATAGTTACATTCAGAAGGTCGGTGGTGTCGGTGATGCGGAAGTTAGAAACCGTTTCCAGAGAGCTGTCCTCAACGGTGAATTATCTTCTAAATGTTCCGCTTCATTACAGTTATCTGATAGAGCATATGACGCAGATTATGATAGTACCACAGGAGATGCTAATACTGGTACTCACAATAATACACAGGCTGATTTACTCGGTATCGGTTTAGATTACACACATCACTTCGGTAATACCTCCAACTTTAACAACCAAGATTATGATTTAATCATTAGGTCTGGTGTTCAGTCTGGTGACGGTGATTTACCAACTCAGAGAGCTAATGCTCCTGAAATTATTGAAACTTATGTTAAGAATGTTGCTGGATTTAACTCACAGACATTAGTTAAAACTATAAATTAAAATGTTTGTTAAAGATATATAAAAAAGCAAGAAGTAGAATTAGGCGGAGAAAAATTTAAAATCAAAAAAGGAGCTCTTCACAGACAGTTGAAAGTTCCTCAAAGTTATAAGTTCAATAGAACTGAATTAAACAAGATAAATAAAACAGAATTAGGTAAGTCATTTGATTTCAACGGTAAATCTTTTAAAATGACTAATTTAATGAGAGATAGAGTTACTTTGGCTCTGAATTTGATGCGTCGTAAGTGAATTTAAATTTATTAGAAGTTTTAATCATCGCATCTACGTATTCATCACCGTTTTCCATATTTTTTATTAATTCTCTGATGAAGTATAAAGGTTTTGTTTTAGATTGCTCCATAACATTCCCCTTGCCTACTGGACAGAGTTTTGATTTCAATATAATATTAACATATCGCACACTCTTTTTTTTATCCATTGCTCTTTAAATATATGAATTATATTTAATTTAACTTTAAATCGAATATAAATCATAATCAAAAATCCTTTAAAATGAGAGGAGAGTTTAGGATTAATGAAAATGAATTAACTGTTTCAAATGCCAGTATGAAAAAGTAAAAATGGTAGGTAAAAAACTTAGAAATATGGCGGTTTTTAGTCTTTTACCTACAAATAATATAAATATTTTTTTTTTTAAGTGATTTTATTAAATAACAGTTACTTCATCCACACAATTTTCCAATAGTCCCTTAATCAATGAAAATGGAACTCGATATCTTTCGTGACGGTTTTTACCTCCACCTTGTTTTTGAACTTCTGTAATATGTTTCGCCACTCTCTTTCTACAATCTGCGTTTCCAAGATTGTTCTGGTGGACTTTCATTCCATTTTTTTTTATTATGAACCCACATTCACCGTCACACTTCTTCGGTTCAAATCCTTTTATGTTAGTCCAAAACCTTGTTCTCTTTTTGTAGGGTAATCCATACATACAATAATCAACGTCATAGTAATCAAGTTCTGTAATATAATCCTTCATCTTCCCAGTCTGTGGATTTTCAATCCAGAAGTATTTAGGTTTGAAGTAATCCAGTATCTCAAAGACCTTATCAACCATCGGTTTACCCTTTTCGTCAATATCTTTCATAATATCATCAAGGGTTACTTTCTCACCGTCAGGTCTTATCTTCTTACATACTCGATTTATCCAACAATCCCTTAGTTTACTCCACCAAAGACAGACTGGTGAGGCGGTAATCACCTCAAATTCTCCTTCACTTCCAAGTGATTTGTAATCCCAAGTCATAATGTTTGTCTGAATATGATGGTCAGACACGTAATCAGTTCCAAATGGACAATTTCCATCCATATCCATATCGACTGATGTAACGTGGTATCCCATTGTCTTCGCAACTTTACCCACTGAGTGTGTTCCACTGAATAGTTCAAGGAGTTTCATTTATATGTATGTCTGCTTTTTTTTCCCCACAATAAACCTAACTTGAAAAATAAAAATTCAACTTTTGTTTTCCATATATAAAATTTACACAAAATGGAGTTTCAATCCTCATACCACAACGCAACTCTGTGACAACCGTTACTCATACAATCCAAGACATCAGGATGTCCACAACGGTCACATTCTTCTGCTTCTCGTTCTTGTAGTCCTTTTCCAGTTTCACACCCAACACAAATGTAAGGTTTGCCTTCCAGTTCTTTTTTTTTATCACCATAACAATAGCCCTCGTAAGGACAATCTTCATTATCGCAATATCTTTCTTCTTCGTCTTCGTCACTTTCGTCACTTACGTCACTGTTTTTCGGTGTTTTGTTTTCCATTGTTTGTATGTTTGTTTGTTTCTCTTTTTCGCCCATTTATAATATTACAGAATGTAAAAAACAATTTTTTTTTTCTCATATCAAAATTTACACAAATGTATTCAAACTACTGGACTAATAACATCGCTTCCTCGTTTTCAGAATTATCTGTTTCAGAGTATTCAGGAGGACTTTGTTCTTCAAAACGGTATCTTAACCCATTTTCATCTCGTCCAGAAACAATAATCATTCGTCTTGTTTTAATATGTTGTTGTGTTATCAACGTGACCAACTTTTGTTGATTATTAGTAATTGTAATTTGATTTCTTTCTATATCATTCAACCACTTCCCAAGTCTGTACATTAGCCACCACTCAAATATTTGAAGTATGATGAATAGCATTCTGTTTGTTTTTTTGTTTGTTTATTCTCTGTTTCGCCCCATTTATCTTTATCCATTTTGAAAAACCAATTTTTTTTTTCTCATATCAAAATTTACACAAAATGTATTCAAAGTACAAAGTGACGTAAGTGACGGAAGTGACGGTAATTAAAAAAGTTTTTTTGTGATTTTTATATTTTGTATTTTTTATTTTGTTTTAGACTGGATGGGCTCTCTGTTTGTGCTCGTGGACTATCCTACGTCGGTTGACACAATCCTCGATGATAAATTTAACATTCATCCTCGAAAATTCCCTTTCGATAGTAGACCAGCACTTGACTTTCTTGCCCTTGACTGTTTTCCCTGATTTTGAAATGGAACTAAGCGACCAATTCCAGTTCTTTCCGATGAAGAGGTGAGTTTTTGACGCTTCTTTCCATTCATAGAAGAAACCAGTTTCATCTTCTCCATCCTCAGTGTGAGTACAGATAGGAAATCCTTCTTCCCTACACTTGTCCCTGATTTCTTGAATGATTGCGTCCATTGCGTACTCTGCGTACATTTTGTATGTGTGTTTGTATGTAAGTTTGTGAGTGTCTGTCTGTATGTCTGTCTGTCTTGTTTCGCCTCCTTTAACTATTATAGAAATTCAAAAATCAATTTTTTTTTTATGACCACAAAATTCACACAAACTCCTATATATCTGGACTGAAAATCCAGAAAATCAGAGCTTAATATTTCAGATTGAAAAAATAATCTTTATTTCT
>Ga0181413_1000563_pt1 | contig 11395 bp, 13 predicted proteins | sample 36SPOviralmetaG_FD_130111 | JGI IMG/M metagenome (GOLD analysis project Ga0181413, IMG submission 130111) | Marine viral communities from the oligotrophic San Pedro Time Series (SPOT) site, San Pedro Channel, CA, USA - 36 SPOT_SRF_2012-09-28 | ecosystem: Environmental > Aquatic > Marine > Strait... | reverse complement strand
TTTGATATATATGAGCGTGCTATGCACAGCTCTACTCCATCAATACGTTTATCAACACTATCAATTTTGCTATTAATCCTAGAAGTTAAGACAAAACCTCCAGTAACAACAGCTAGTACTGCACTTACAATTGACTCAACCATAGCTACTTCATGCACTAGACTTTTTACCTATTGTATCTCACATTAATTACATAATATCTGTAGACTCATATTAGATTTAAATCATATATGAACTTAGAACTCACTGAACTTTATCTAAATCCAAACCTTGTTATTGCGAGTTCCGAAGTCCATCGATGGGGCGTTTTTGCACATAAAGATATTGCTAAACATGACGTATTGCAAGAGTCCCCTTATTGTACTTTTACGATGAAGGAGCTACGTAAGAAAGCAGATGTTGTTGTTCGTTATACATATGATTCATCTGACAACCCAGGCACAAGTGATGTTGTCCTAGGATTTGGGTTTGCAGCGCTCTACAATCATTCTTCTAATAATAATGCGGCATACGAACTAGATACGGTTAACGAAGTTATGCGTCATTACGCAACAGAAGATATTCCTGCTGGTTCAGAAATCTTTATTGACTATGGATATGAAGATGAAGACTGCGACTTTGGAGATTACTAGTCGTCTTTATTTGATTTGTAGCTGTAGGAGATTGTCCAGCCGTCCTGGCCAAACTCTCCTACTTCTTCAAATTTCCAATCCAACTCTTCATCAGGTTCTGGAGTTGAAAGCTTAAAATCCTCCACTGCACTATCGATCTTGTGCGGCAGAGTTGTATAAAATTTTCTTTCTTGTATTTTACGTCTGACAGTTTCCAATGGACTCCGACTATTGAACTGATATATCCACTTCCCGTCAGACGGTATGTTGCCTAAGCCTTTTTTCCAGGCTTAATGGCATTGATTGCAGAAAGCACAAGCTGCACAACACTGTTGGACTTCAGTGGAGTCAACGCAATGATTTCACTTGCAGCAGCAATAACAATCCAAAAGATTGGAGATTCGATGATACCCATAGTTATACATCTAAGTTGATTTTATTCTAACTACTTTGCTACACAAACTACAGGGTTTTCTATATACCTATATCGTTAATACTACGTAGCTCCTATACATCTATTATTTATAAACAGTATATAGGAGCCAGCGTAGTTAACGTAGCTTTAGTAGTTAACGACGAACCTTTTTAATTGCCTCGAACTTGTTTTCAAGAGTCCAGGTTCCATAACGAGCGGTCATGCCAGAGACCTTGTGTCCCATGATTTTAGAAATCATCGAATCCTGCAGTCCAGCATCCCTTGCTCGGGTACTCCAGTTATGACGAAGGCTGTGTGCCGCTTCTTTAGGTGGCAGCTTCATGACTTCATGGAATTTCTCTGACCAGTTCTTGCCTGGGTATCGGGTGAAGTCAGTCGTCAGCATTCCTACCCATGGATAGAACTCTGGATGAATAGGCACTTGCCTTGTCGCTAAGCGCTTGATGAGTCTGTTGTCATTGTCTTTGATCTGAAAGTAGGGAATAGCGTTTTTAAATACGATTTCTCGATTAAGTAACCCTGCAATCTCCCCAATCCGAAACCCGTGATACCAGATTGCAAGGAAGATCGGATCCTGGTGGTACGGCTCGTAGTACTCAAAAGGTCGTACTGGGTACTCCATACCCATACGCTCTGCATTTAGATCACGGTTGACCTTGATTTTCTTACTTGAGTGATACCAGTAGTTGGCTTGATCCTCAAGAATCTCCTCCTCATTTGCCATAGCCCAGATGCCTGACAGCAGGCTCAACCGACGACGCAGTGTCTCGGGAGAGCAGTTGCCAATTGGCTGTAGCTGCGACTTCCAGTATCGAGTAACAAACATTTTGTCGGTTGCTGACACAGGAACATCAGCGATAGGCCGAATAGCCTGCCACCAACATATGTATGTGCTGTCTCGAATGTCCTGCGTTTCGCGGACATTTTCCATCAGTTGTTTGTAGTTCATGTGATCTTTCTGGGTTATAAGCAACACCAATACATATCTAGCAAAATAACCCCCCAGATGAGGGGTTAAGTGTTAGGTGACGGAGAGCGAGGGATTCGCTCCATCGGTATTTGGTGTTAGCAAAACTATACCCACGAAATATGGCTAAAACCAATCAGCTGTGCTTATCAGTCAAGGCTTTAGTTTTCCACAGCTTTTCCGAGCTAACGGGCCTACGGAGAATAAAGCAAGTAGCAACTATCATGTTTTATTCTAATTTTACTGCAGGTGTTGTGTCAGCCATAAACCTTGGCATACATGCATTATGATTCTGCAGAACTTCTTCAGCCGATAGTTCTTTCTTCTTATAAATTAGTATTTCACCAATATCAGATACAGGTCCATTGTTGACCATGTTCGCACCTACGCGCAATGCATTATCTGTAAAATTTAAGTCTTTGATAAGTGAATTACTTACTGAATCTTTTAATTCACCATTCAAGTACACCTTGAGTGTGTCTCCTTTCCTTGTGAAACAGACGTGAGACCAACTACCTGAAGTGAGTTTAAAACTAGATTGATAGTAATCTCCTTGTATGTCTGAATAAGTATGTAGTTTAATGCCCTCGTCTTCTGTCATATAAAAACTGAAGCCATCTGCATTATTATTAAGTATCCTAAAATCAATAATACTTCCTCCTATTTGGTTGACACGAAAAAAGCAAGCGATTGAAAATGGGTCTTTATCAAGTTCATAATCACCATCTTTTAGAAAATCTACCCAAGTATTTTTACTGAATCGTAAAAATCCACCATACTCCGAGTCATAATTGATGCCACTTTTTAATGTTCCAATCTTTGTGCTATCGGGCGCACTAATGTCCTTCCATTTGGTAGGTTCTTTTGTTTTATCGTACGATACTTCGGAGCTAGCATCGAGATGTAAAATTAGATCTTCAGTAACAATGTCTTTATAAATTTGTTTTTCAAGAAGCACATACCCCCCTGCTTGTGTCATCAAGATACCTCCTCCTTCAACTTGGATAAAGTCATCTTGAACACCAAGGGGTGGTAAGCCTCCGGAGCCATAAGTTACCTTTTTTATAGATTTAGTTGTGTAGTCGTAATAATAGTCATCATAATTTTGTAAATTGTAGAGTTCATTTTTAGGACAAACTAGTATTCGCTTGATATTCCCATCTCCAGGAAAAGTTTTATTAGTACTAAATTTTAACTCACCATCTATAAGATCAATCTCAAGCCTCAAGCTGCTTTGCCCACTTACAATGATTAAGCTATCTCTGATTTCTACAATCGCACACGCTTCATAAAGCGTTGATGGATATGACTTATTCCACCAACGTTTGATTTTCGTGTAACTGTGCCTGTGTGGTGCAGGAGGTCTGACAAGAAAATTACTTCCAGGAATTGTCTGAAAGGAATCATATGTGGTCAAGATTGCTTGTGACATTTTATTCAGATAGACACGATTTAGATTTATTGTACTTAGGGACTGGAGATAGTATTAATTTGTAACTGACGATTGTCTGAAGTAATAACACTGAATTCATCTAATATGAAATCATAAGAATCTGCTGCTGCAGAACTGTCAGAGCTAAATGCAATAGCGGTTACCGCTTCATCTGAAGATTGTGGTCCTGCACTGAAAGCTTCAGTATAGTTTAATTGATAAGCAGGTAAATCTGTATGAATTAGCGGTGCATCGGGGCCAACCCAAGTAATGAAAGAATCGAATTGATTAACATCAGTCATATCAGGATTTACCAATTCATAAGTGATTCGACTGCGATACCAGGCTGTGGCATCATTGCCATCACCCAAAGGTAATGTATAGTAATTAATGTGCGGTAAACGTGTCAGGGTGCTATGAGTATTTCTTTGCTTTAAGACAATTGTGCGGAATTCGCCAAGTGTATAAATAGTAGCACTAGTGTTCGTAAAATCCTGGGTAAAGAGATACCAACTAATTTTTGTGCCATCACCTAAATTTCTATAATGCCATCCTGAATAGACGGGATCAGCCGAAGGAAATGCTCCAGCGGCAAACAATTCTGCACTTCCAGAAATCGTAGCATATATTGAAACAACGTTATGAGGATTAGATGGGCCATCTGGATTGCTGAGTTTGGCATTACCATCCGCAACAGCAGTACGGAATACGCTTAAATCGTGATCTATCCAGTAATCATCGATAAGGATGTCCTCTAAATGATGGACATTTCTCTCTAGTCGGTCAAATTCATCTTCTGTAAGTATCGGATAGCTGCCTAAAGTATTTATTAAATCTACGCTAATCAATGCACCAGCATAGTAATTATCCACATCTTCTGGTGTGATAATCGTACTTAATCCTACAAGATCAGGATTCAATGCTGTAGTCCCTGCTGCCACAGAATCTTCGAGTTCAGTAATATCTACTCCAGTCCAAGTGCTTTCATTGAGCATACTTTGAAGAATCTCAATGTTAATATTAAGTACGTCGTGGTGTGCTGGCGTTAAAGTTGCCTCCCGTAATACACTATTGATGGCCCTTGAGTGATGTCTTGCAATACGAAACTGTACAGCTATTTCTTGATCAGTCATTTGTTACTATTAGTAATTAGTTTTATTGAGCCTGTTTGAGAGTATTAACCTCTTTCCGTAAATCTTCTACCATTTTAGTTAATTCTTGTACAGCATTAACTAAAACAGGGACAAGACCTTCACCTTTGTATTTGAGATGCTCTGTATCTCTGTTGTCAATGATGACAGGGTTTTTACCTTCTAAAGCGAGGATCTCTTGCGCCTTAAAACCATAATGAACATCACCGATTGGCTCTTCAGTGTAACGATCTACTTTAAATTGGAAGGCAGTTGGCTTCAGTTGATTGATAAAGCTCAGGCCATGAGGCACTGGGGCAAAATTCATTTTGTAGCGTTCATCTGAAGTATCTGTCCATTTGACTTTAATATAGGCATGAGTAATAGCATTGTGCCCCATTACAACATGATTGTCTTGATTTTCTAAATCAACAACTGGATCATATTTACCAGCAGGAGTGACAAATGCTGCACCAAAATTACCACTTCCGGCTTTGACGTTGAATAGCGCTTTAGCTCCAATAGCTGTGTTGTACTTTCCTGTGCTGTTGTAGTAAAGCGATTGATATCCAACACTTGAATTACCTTCGCCACCATTGTTTGAAAACAACGCATCACCACCAATACCTGTGTTGTTGGCGTTAGCAGTATTGCTAAAGAGCGCTTTATGTCCAAGAGCTGTGTTGTTGCTCCCGCTTACGTTTTGATTAAGCGTTTGAAACCCAATACCTGTGTTGTTATATCCCCTGTTCAAGGATAAAGAAGTATGCCCAATAGCCGTGTTACTATTTCCTTTTACGTTTGACGTAAGAGCATCATATCCAATAGCCGTGTTATAATTTCCAGTTGTATTTGAAAACATAGCTTTTAATCCAATACCTATGTTCTGAAGCCCGTCAACGTTGTTGTAAAGCGAAAAATAGCCAACAGCAGTATTGCCATCCCCTTTTTGGTTTTTGTAGAGCGATTCAGTTCCAAGAGCTGTGTTGTTATTTCCTTCAGTGTTAGAAACAAGCGCCTGCATACCAAGAGCTGTGTTGCCATTTCCGGTGGTGTTAACTTGAAGCGTGTTATATCCAATGGAAGTATTGAAGTCTCCATTATTTTTACTGAGCGCATTCGTACCAATGCCAGTGTTTCCTGCCCCTGTCGTGTTTAGATTAAGCGCAGCAGCTCCATAACCCGTGTTGTTCTGCCCACTAGTGTTGTGTTTGAGTGAGGCCCAGCCAACACCGGTATTGTTGAATCCATCTTTGTTATCGGTGAGAGCAAAAAACCCAAGAGCAGTGTTATTGCTTCCGCTCTCGTTTTTACTCAATGCATAATATCCAATACCTGTGTTATATGATCCTGATTTGTTAGCATTCAGCGCGAAATTTCCAAGGGCCGTGCTGAATTCTCCAGATTCGTTCAGATCAAGCGCTTGAAACCCAACAGCTGTGTTGGTATCTTTGTTTCCAGTACCTCGGCCTAACGTAATGTTATTGATTGTACCCTTAAACGTTGTTGAACCAGTTGCAGCATCAAGCTTAATTTTGTCGGTGTTTAGTGTTAGGTCACCATTTAAGTTGCCGCCATTAAGCGACAAGTAATTACCGCCACCACCGCCGCCACTGCCACCAGAGTTGGCATCTACATAATCTTTAGTAGCAACTGTGTTGCCACTATCGTTGGATGCAGTCGAAGCAGAAGTTATTTTTACTTCACAATTAATGCTACCGGCAAATTCAGCTGAACCGTCCGCTGCCTTCAACTGAATTTTGCTGTTGCCAATTTCAAGGTTATCGTCCGCAGCCTTTGGGGTTAGGGTATTTTGATTTTTATCCCAGTACAGATTACTAGCAGGGCCGGGATCTCCTTTATCTCCTTTATCCCCTTTATCCCCGTTATCGCCCTTATCACCTTTATCGCCTTTAAATGCTGCTGCTGCAATACGTTTATTATCAAAACTACCTTGACTTTCGCTTTCAAGCACTGGAACAAAATCAGTATCTTTTAGTTCAGTAATAACACCAAACGCTGACATTTTTTTGTTATCCACTGACATGATATATATATATATTTTAAAGGGAACTATATATTTATTAGTATAACGTACTTACCTCAAACTCAACCTCCAGACATTACTTGATTAGCGGCTTTTGATCGCTTATCTTTAGATATCACTTACGGTAACGTGCAGTCTTTGATGCAACATCCTTTGGTTGCTTGCTGAACTGCTGACCTTTACGAGCAGCTGCCCGTTTCTTAGCAGTGCTTCTCGCGTACTCTTCATCAGTCAAAGCTTCCCTAGCTTTCTTAGGCAGGTAACGTTCACTCGTGGCCTTTTTACCTTGAGTAGAGTTCTTACCAGACTTGGTACCCCACTCCTCCTTTGTCCAAGCAGACAGGGATTTCTGCGATTCTTTTTTAGCCATTAGTCTTTGTACCCGCCACCTTTGGCTTTATACTGTTTAGCTAGCATCTGCGCTTTACGCGCTGACCACTGACCAGGTTTACCACCTTTGCCGCTTGTTTTAATTTGTGCAAATAATTTTTTGCGCATTCCTGGCATTGTGTAATTACCAGCTTCATTGACTTTAGATTTTTTTTCAGCCATCAACTTGCTCCAAGCATCAAACAAATACAGTCAAAGATTACAAAGCCAATACTTTCGCCACATTTAAAAGTCATTAACAATTCCACCGTTTACGAGCGGCTTTCCCTCGTTCACCTGTCCATCCACGAGATCGTGCACAGAATGACTTACGACGAGCAGCATCTTTTTTAGTCTTAGGATTTGGTGCAGGTGCTTTTAAGTTTGATCCTGTACGACGGTTTATAGACTTACGTCCTTTTGCCGTTAGTCCTGCTCCTTCTTTAACAGATAGTTTGTGACCACCTTTGACGGTCATACCATCCATAGCACCTTTTTTTTTGCTCTTGCCATGAGCTTGTGCTTTTGATTTAGCGGCTGCTCTATCTGCCATAGATTATAAACAAGTGCTTTATTTATTTTAACGCTTCCATAGGGTCATCTCCGCCGCCAACAATTGCTACAGCACGCTTGTAGTAATAGCAGTCAGTCTTATCTGCTTCTTCTAATGCTTTTTTTACTAGCTTCCAGTTGTTGCGTTCTTCGGTAGTCATTTGTTACTCTGCGTGTTGCTTTTTATCTATTGATTTGCTTTCAGATGGTTCATCTCAGCGTGCATCAAGTCACTGAGGTTAGAGACTTGAGCACAGCAGTTTTTAATCAAACCACGTTGGTTTGGTGTGAGGTTATCTGCTTCTATGACATCTTCTGATAGCACATTAGAGATATCACCAAGTGCCATAACAATTGCTGGCATTCCCCATTTCTCAACGAGAGATGACATTGCAGAGAGCAATGGGTTTGACCCAGTCTCTACAATCTTCCAGAAATTAGCACGTTCTTCAGTGGTCATAATGTAACTCTATGTTATTACTATTGTAAAATATAGCAATAGAGTTATATTTATTATGGCCAAGATATCGGTAGATGAGTTCGTTAATTTCTTTAAATACTATAAAGGAGAAGACCACCAGGTTGCTGGTGTTAAAGAGCTTTACCGTCACTTAGATTTAATTAGCAAAGATGATAGGTCATCTTGGATTACAATCTACCGTGAAGGCCCAAAGAAACCAGAACCAAGCACAGGTGCTGTCTATGTAACTAAAGCGCAACTTGCTGCTATCTGGGAATGCTCTGCTGAACTTATTTACGACTACGAGATTGATGAGATGAACTCGTGCTTAGAGAAGTATGAGATTACAACTGCTCCACGCATCCGTCACTTTTTATCGCAGACAGCACACGAGAGTGGTGGGGGGCGTTATAAGAAAGAGCTTGCTAGTGGTGAAGCTTATGAGTACAGAGATGACCTTGGAAACACCTCACCTGGAGACGGTCCTTTGTACAAAGGTGCCGGCTATATTCAGCTAACTGGCAAATATGGGTACTCACGTCTGTCTGAGTATTTGAATGACCCACGTGTAATGGAAGGTGTTGACTATGTAGCAGAAAACCTACCGTTTACATCAGCAGGTTACTGGTGGATGGATAATCGTATGAACGAATTAATTGATGATGGTGCTGATGTTCTTGCCGTTACTAAACGAGTAAATGGTGGAACTAACGGTCTTGACGATCGGCAGCATTACTATGAAATTTGTCTCAAAGAAATTAATTAATTTAGGCAGGTGAAGTAGGCCAAGCAGTAGCTACTCCGGGATTAGCAATCATTACATTTACTGTATAAGTCACAGCCTTGCCATCTTTGTCAACCACAGCATTGCCCTCATCATCAAGTAGTGGCTTTTCTTCTGTAACAATGACGGTTTCCATTACAGCTTTATCTTCTTCGTCTACTACACCATTACCATCAGCGTCGATTTGTTGTTGCTCTTTTGTTTTGACCACTTCAGCTGGACCGAAGAGCAATTCCTTCAATTGTTCGACTGTTGTACAAGCGGTAATCTCGGCTTGACGTGTATTACATGCAGCACGAACCGCAGCTCGATATGTTTCCCACTCAGTAAGGTGGTCAGTTGAAGTTTCTTTAGCTTTGACTACTCTCCAATCACTTGGAGCCAGAGTTGCATTTGCAATATCATTTTGAATGCTTGACCATAAAGTTTTCAAACCAGTGGATTTAATTTCTGTACCATTAATTGTTTCTATTTTATCATCCAGCTGTTTCGGATTTGAAGGTCCGAAGTAGAAGCGTTGGTCATACGTGAGATCATTAGCAACTTCTGTAATTCCAATAGCTGTCTTCTCTTCATATGAAGACAATCTCAGCCAATTGGCTGGATACTGAATATTTTCATGCGTGAAAGCACGATCGTAAGGTAAGGGTTTTCCGTCTAAGATAAGCATGACAATTTCTCTGATGTTACTATTTTAGCGTTTTAGAATTAAGTAGTTAGCGTGCGCGTGCAGTTTTGAAGGAGTGAGAAGCAAATGCGAGATATATGTAAGTTCCGCCTGACGCATTGTGTCCTGCACTTGTAAGCCGTGGTTTAAAGCCGTTTGAAAGGAAGTCAAACATTGTAGACGTAGCTTCAGCGTTACTATTGCTTGCTTGAAGATACTCATCGATTACATTATTTGGTCCTCTTGTTGAATCTAGAATTGTCCAATCGTTACTGCTGGCATCATCTCGTTCGTAGAGAATCCATGCAGGTTTAAACCCGGTGTACACAAACGGACCATCTGCAGATCCATTGCCGGTATATTTGCCCATTGCTGAATATGAATTTACAGGTGCGAAGCAGTAGGCGATAAGAGAATCACCTGGTGTGTTAAGTATGTTAGATGACCCAATATTTACAACTGATGAAGTCGGAGCTAAATTATTCCAAGTCACACCGCCCAAATAGCTAACTGATGTAACTAAAGCATCCTTGTGTCCTATCAACCAGGAAGTAGAACCAGAGTCGCGATTTTTAAGAATTACAAATTCAGGAGCGGCATTTAATCCGTGACCAAAACTAGCATTTGCACCTGTGCCTGTATAAGACACAATCGAGAATCCAGCACTTGGGTTGGCTCTTACTTGTGAAGTAATGCTGCCGTCAGTGTTAGTTACCGTCGATGTACCGGCGTCCCACGCCCAGGCTACGTAACTTCCACCAGAGAGATTACCTCCATCATCTGAACCCAATGTAAACCCATCCGAATTAAATGAAGTAACTCCTGAATAAGTTCCTTCTGCGCTTGTATTGTTGAAAAACAGTTGTTTGCTAGGTCCACGCAGAATGTCAAATAAACCATGGTTGTAAGTGCCACTTGACCTAGATTTATACCAGACAAAAGAGGGACTAAAGTTCAAACCTGTAACTGCCTGCGTTCCACCATTGCCAGTCCATAACTTCGTATCAAAATACTTACTGCCATCCGCAATCGTTGGATTAGGTAAGTTTGCGGTGCATAACGCTTTATAGCCGCTTGGTACGTTGGTCTTGGCGAAAGCACGTTGGCCGAAGTTGGCTATTGCTGATGCGTTTGCTGACGATCCAAAGGAGGAATCGTTACGACCACACATCCCAAATAAATAGCCTCCATCAGGATCCACAATATTTACTGTAGTATCAAGTGTGCCATTAATATATGTTTTAAGAGTCTTTGTTGCAGAATCTAAGTCAAGAGCAAGACCGATAATATCACCAGTTACTATTGACTTATTATTATGAGCTGGTATCGTTTCAGGTGAGTGCCACCCTAAGTTAGGAAAATATGCGTATGTTTTTGCTTCGACTCCCATATATGACGTATATCTAGGGTTGGATGCAACCGCTGAATTAATGTCTGCAATTCCAAATCCAGGATAATGTACGCTAAGAGTTAATTGAAATTCTGCATACCATTTGCCCTGTTTTACAGCAATACTGGATGTGGCGTTCTGGTAAGAAGTTGCAGTAGCAGTTGCAAGTAGATTTCCATCTGTCAGAGTAAGTGCTGAAGTTAGTGGATTCCACGTCGCATAATTTCCAACAACCTCACCGCCCGCTCCAGTGTCTGTTTGCGTGCCGTTGGTTGGTGAGTCAACTAGGGAGTCGTTATCTGCACCTGCAGCAACGCTTAAGTTATTAACAGTCCACGTATTACCGTTGCCACTTGTGTCCGTACCAAGCGCAGCGTTTGAACTGTTGTTAGTGAAGGGGAGGTGGAAACCGTTTGTTCCATATGTTCCAGCGTATTCAATGGGCTGCCACACACCGTTGTCATCAGTCTCACCAAAATCTGTTGGTGCTAATGCTTGACCATCGATCAGATGGACGTCAGCATACATGTGGCTGGCATATCCAGACGCT
>Ga0181413_1000562_pt1 | contig 11397 bp, 19 predicted proteins | sample 36SPOviralmetaG_FD_130111 | JGI IMG/M metagenome (GOLD analysis project Ga0181413, IMG submission 130111) | Marine viral communities from the oligotrophic San Pedro Time Series (SPOT) site, San Pedro Channel, CA, USA - 36 SPOT_SRF_2012-09-28 | ecosystem: Environmental > Aquatic > Marine > Strait... | reverse complement strand
GTGAGAGAAGCGGTATATGAGGCGGTGTGCTCATGAGCGAATACTTTGCATTTTTAGACTCCTTGAGAGAGTCAGGTCAGATCAACATGTTTGGAGCGCCTAGTGTGCTCCAAGAAGCATTCGATCTCCCCCGTCAAGAAGCACGTGATATAGTCAAAAGCTGGATGGAACAGTTCGGAAAATAGGGGTTGACTTTTATCCAAAATGACCCTATAATATATATTATATTAACAATAAGGAGCGCGATATGAATACAGTAACACAAACCCAAACAGTCCTAGCACAGGATCCTAGCAGTCTTACAGTAGAGGACATCCAGGACATAGTGGCTGAAGCAAAGACAGCAGCAGCATCAGCAGCTGCCAAGTTCTTAGCAGAGTGGACAGAAGGTACAGGCGGCAATGAGTACGGTGAGCCAATGTACTGTGGTTTTGCTTGGATCAACATATATGGTATTAAAGGCAATACCAAACTGGGCAAACGATTCAAGGCAGCTGGTGTAGAACGTAGCTATGATGGTAGCCTACAGATATACAACCCAAGCGGACACAGAGGCCAGAGCATGGACGTTAAAGAAGCGGGCGCAGAAGCAGCCGCTAACGTGTTCACCAAGTATGGTTTCAAGTGCTATGCAGGAAGCAGAGCTGACTAATAATAAACAGGAATTAGGGGTTGACAACAGCCCCTTTTTCTTATATAGTATAACAATAATAAACAAATGGAGCGAGCAATGAAAACAATTATAAACAGTTTAGCAGGCATATTAATAGTAGTAGGCATTATGGCTATGGCCGGTAGTGCTAATGACTGTGATGGTGCATGTATGGAGACAGCTAACACACTAGGTGAGATGCTAGTAGTAGCAGGCGTAGGCCTAGCAATGACACTGTTTGGTGGCATGATCCTATTAGTAAACGGACAAGAGAATGCGTAAGGTATTAGTAGTCCTAGTCAGTGCTATGTGCTTGGGTGCATGTAGCACAATGGACACACCATATGACCCTAACATACGTAAGGGCCAAACACTGTTTGAACAGATCCCAAACAACACAGATGAGTCACACTGTGCAGGACACCTTAAGCCAGAACAGCGTAAGAGCTGGCAGACAGGTCGTTGCTAATGTACAGGGTCTACTACACTGTGGACACAGTAGAGCAGCTTGAAGGCTTCTACGAAACACAAGAAGAAGCCGAGGAGGTAGCACTACATGCCTCAGAAGAATACGATGCGGAACGTGTTGAGGTTCGCGATCGTTTTGATAATATTATTTTTGTCATCGATGATGAGGCGGTGGTCATGCAAGAGGCGACCGGTATATAGCTATACGTAGCGTAGCTGTTTTTTAGAGGCTAGTGGTCTAGAATCACCACCCAGAAATGATAAGTACTTCACCCACATTTTTTGCGCAGCAAATTTTTTGACCTGTAGACCCATTTTGGGCTGTACACCCACTTCTACTCTGTAAATACAGTAATGCACACAGTAACACTACAGTTTAAGGACGATTCCAAATCAACACAGTATAAAGATGCTATAACGCACACAGCCAGCATACACTTACTGCTAAAGGGCATACACACATCGCAAAACACCGCTAATACGCTTATACTACACGATGATAAGCAATTAGTACAAACACTGCTGTTACTGAGCAACTCACCGTTGTATGACGCTGTATGCGCTTCTAAGACACCTAAATAGTACACTATAATCGTTTACATGCTAAATACTACTGTAACAAATGAATATGGATCACATGTAATCAAATTAAGTGCATTGTGCTTCGAAGAGTAAGCTATATAGAAACTAGTGCATGATGGAACATTCAGCTTGTTACACTTATTAGACTAGGAGAACATAACAAATGCCAGTAAACACTCATACACATGTATTAGCAATGGCTCGTAACTTAACTACAGGACAAACTGTCAAAGAACAGGATCTTACTGGTCATAGGTTCTTAAACAATCTACGAGGTAAAGATTGGTGTCAACAGGTAGCTGATAAACTAGCAGCTCGTTTGGACAGTCGTGTACCAGGTGGTTGGGAAAGCATAGTACAGCCTTACACTCCGGGCGTAAACGTACTAAACAACACACGCAAATTCAAAACAAAATAAATTCACTCAGGGATTACACTAGGTGAAACTCTAGTGAACAGTCACGAGGTCAGTGATGTCGCTACCGTTTTTGCTGCGCTATCGCTACGCTGCTTCGCAGCCCTTTAAAAATCGCGAACTGCTTCGCAGCTTTTTGAGCTTACCGCTTCGCGGCTATGCGTTTGATGAGAAGGGGGAGATACACGCTCACAGCAACAAATCCCCAGAACACAGCCAGCACAGTAGCATAGAACTTCCAATTGTCAAAGTCTAGTATGATGCCGCCTGTAACACCACCGGTCCACATGTAGTCCAGTGTGCCGTGTATGCGTTTCCAGCGATCGCCCAGTGTGTCTATAAGATGTTGTCTTTTACGTGCAAACCAAGGGTGTACATGTCGCATGATCACGAACCCTTCGTTAAGAACCATAATTGTAAAGCCTATCCAAAATAAAATCATTGTATCACCTGCTGTGCTATCACCATCATGCTCAGCCATATCCATAGTGTGTTGAATCCAACCAACGTGGGCAGCAGCTTCTTGTTACTGGCCCATATTAACGTCAGGCTTGTAAAAAGTGCTACAAAATAGAACTGCCAAATTTGAATGCCAAATATCAGACCCGGTATGATTATGATGGCCTTGGCTATCCAACTTGCTGCTTCGATTATATTATAGTTTGTCCAGTATTCTCGAGTGAACCACATAGCATAACAGTCGCGTATGTTCTTCCAACCTACCACTGTATAGATTACAGTTGTAAGCACTATCCACGATATAATGGCAAAATAAACTTGTTCGTTTGTCATGCTACTATTTAAAATAACAGTTGACAACTATAAGCAAATGTGGTATAATTATAGTTATACAGGCGGCTATAGCTCAGCTGGATAGAGCGTAGGTTTGCGGAACCTAAGGTCAGGAGTTCGAATCTCTTTAGCCGCGCCATTATTGTATTATAGAGGGAATCGAATATGAAAACGTTTAGAAAGTCTCTTAGATTAGCACGTAGCACACAAGCACGTAAAAGAAGAAAACTTACCAAAGATATTGTAGAAGGAGTTACTCAACGCCGATGGGGGCGATTGCGTAAGCTACGCAAGAACCAGTAATTCTATAAGCCTAATGTAATTAGCAACGATTATACATAACGGGTTTTTGTTCTGCATCTAGTACAAGGTCTCTTGTGTCTTTGTACTGTGCTACCATAACACCTCTACCGCCATTAGATCCTACAAACATGCAAGGTACAACTTCACGGTCGTTATGTGTTCTGATATGATGTCTAGTAACAATCCCACGCTTTTTTATTCCAGCCATAAATTCCTTTGACTGTAGTTATGCCTAGGCTTTCAATTGATAGGCATAATTAACTGAATCGTCATTAATACGCCATTTGATAGCGCCATTGCGTAGATGAAAACGTTCAGCCATCTCAGTAACAGGACTGAGTGTAACTAGATTTTTGATTTCAGGTTTATTGTTTGTGATCCATTCAGAAGCATCAAGTATTAACTGTCTACCACTACCTTTGCTATAACTCCATATGGTATAGAATATAGCAGTGTCAGCATCTTTAGCAGTGCTTCTATCAGTCATGTCGCTTACACTGTCTGGTATTCCTTTGGTGTAACGTACACAACATATGCTGCCCAAGTATTCTTTATCATCATACAGGCCAAACATTTCAGCAGTTTCATTGATACGGTAATCAGCGGTTAAGTGTGGTCTAACCGGATCGTCCTTAATAATTTGTGATACCCACTCGTCGCAGGTATTGATAACCTTAAGCATCGCGCTCTGTTCCTTGTTCTGTTAATACTATTTAATTATTTTAGTATAGGATTATACTAGTTCTGGTGCTTGTTCTAGGCTAAGTTGTTCATCCTCTAGTTCACGTATTTCTGTACTAAGTTGATCAATCATTCCTAGGTTACGCAGTTGTTTGAACACAATGTTTTCTACACTATATTCACCTGCTCTTTCAAGTCCTGCTTTGCGCATTTTAGTTAGCTTTTGTTTTGCTAATCTCATCTTAGGCAAATCTTTTGATATCAAAGATGCTTCTATATCGTGCTGTATGCTATCTTTCTTTGCTTGTACAGCAGCATCATTGATGTTTGGTTTTACTTTCTTAGGTTTAATTAGCCATGTATTTTTGCTTAGGCTATACACACCAGTTGAATGATGTGGTTCTTTTGCACCCTGTATATAACACTCTACAGGTAAGTTCTTAATACGTATGTTATGTTCTTCTGCCCACAATGCTTTCTTTGCATTATATAGTTCTCTTTGTTCGTCACTGGGCATGCCGCGAACAATGATATGTAAATCTAAATCACTATACTCTGTCCATGTAAAATTTGCATTTGAACCTGTTAGTGTATAGTCTGCTACATCTAGTTCTACACCTATAAACTCTTGAAACACTTTTGCAATCTCAATTAGTTTTTCTGTTATCTCGGATTTAAGTTCGCCACCGTTCCACAACACTGGATTTAACTTCTTGTTAACAGTCATGGATTCTTCGTTGAGTAGTTCTAAAATGCGCATACTACTATTTAGCCCACATTAGGTGATATGTAACAAGCACCTTAGGGTCGTAAAAATCTGCAACAAGACGCTTAACACCATTGCCTTTTACTTCTAACATCAGTTGAACGTCTTTGGGTTTTTGTTCTAGTAACCAAGTGCAATGGTCTTTACCTATTGCATTTTGTACTCTAGGCCAATCAATATCGTACTGTGCGTCTACAGTTTGATCTGCAGGAACTGACCATTCAAATATATCTACTTTAGTATTCTTCATCACTACCCATATTCGATAAAATTTCTCTCAGCTTGGTTGATTCTACCTTGCCTCTAATCTTACCGACCGATGCGCCATCTGTTGGATCATCAGTGGGTGTGTTGTTTTCGCCTGTGCTTGTTGCTGTTTTTCTTTTAATTGAATCTAGTATACTTGAGTTGCCTGTACGTTCTCCGTTTGTTGACTCTTGTTCATCTTCGTCGATGTCTACAATACGTAGTGTATCAATGTCAAAGCCTAAATCTACTTTTTGTCCTACACCACTACTTGTACGTGTTTTCATTAATTGTATTTGATATCTGCCTCTTTCACGCATTGCTCTACTTGTAAAAATACCAAATACGTTATCTGCTGTTTGAATCTTACTAAGTCCACCACTAATGTGTGAATGATCAAACTCTACTTCTTCTACTGCACCTCTATTCAACTGTGCCGCTGTAACAAATACAGTTTGCAGTTCCATTGCTAAGTTACGTAGTTCTTCAGATACATACTTGTCTTTTACAAACAAGTTCTCTGCACTAATCTTTTTACCTATTGGCATAAGCAAGTCTAAGTAGTCTACTAGCAATACATCTACTTTCTTACCTGCCTTAATCTCATATTCTTTTAGATACGCTCTAATATCATTAGCAGTCTTTCCACTAGGCATATATTTGATCTGCATCATGCCTGCTTTCTTGCCAATCATCTTAACTTTCATTTCTACATCATCAAGATCTTTAAAAATGTTTCTTGTGCTAATACCTGTTACCATACTATCTACACGCATACTAACAAGTGCTTCACTAAGTTCTAGTGTTAAGTAAACAACATTAAGACCTTCTAGTGCAAAGTTAACACCTAAGTTTGCTAAGAACAAACTCTTACCTGCACCTGATCCACCTGCAAATATATTCAACTCGCCTCTGTTGAATCCGCCAAATAGTTTTCTATCTAAACTATCCCAACCAGTTGTAACCTGTCCGTTCTTGTCTTTAAGTCCCATAAGTCTTGCTTTAGGATCTAGAAAGTAATCTGTACCCATGTCACGTGCTAGACCAATTTGTACTGCTTCTTTTACTAGTCCTTCAACTTCACCATATTCATGTTGTTCTAGCAAGTCAGCACTTTTTAAAATTGCACGTTCTAAACTTTTGTGTCTTGTAAAACTTTCGAACTCATCCATTAACCAGTTTGTGTGTCCTTCTTTGACATCACCTGGATGTTTTAAATCTGTTCTGCAACTTGCATTAACCATTTCATAGTCAGGCAACACATTATACTGTTTAGTATACATGTTCATAAACTCAGCTGCTTCTTGTAATTTTCTATCAAACAAAGTGCTATCAAAGATACCTTGACACCTAACAAATGTTTCTGCATCTGCCAGCATCATTTCCAGATAAACTTTCTGTACTTCGTAATCGTAATTTTTTGCCATTACTTTATTAACTCTATTATAATATAAATTTGTAAGCCCAAAACAATAATCGGAACAATGGTTCTAATCAATTCCATTGTATGATTATATTCATCTAACTTTCTCTCAAATTTATTTCTCTTTCTCTTAGTCATTTTATCTTCTCTCATACGTAATTATGTTATTAGTATACACTCACTCCATACTTTAGAGCAAACTCTTTTGCGTCCACTTTGTCATTTACCATAGGTTTTCCTTTGATATTTAAACTTGTGTTTAACAACATAGGGCATCCTGTGGCGCTATTCCACCGTCTTAGAAGCTCATACAAGCCCGTGTGTAGCTTCTTATTAACTACTTGGACTCTTGATGTACCATCTACGTGTGCTATTGCAGGATACTTATTTGTATCTCTACATTTGGCAGTATACTGCATGTAAGGCCCCATTGGACCATCAAACAATTGGTTAGCATGTTCTTCAAGGACAACTGGTGCAAATGGCCTAAACTTCTGTCTGTGTTTAATATCGTTGACCCTATCTTTTGTATGTTCTCCTCTTGGATCAGCAAACAAACTACGATTGCCAAGAGCCCTAGGACCGTATTCAGCACGACCGTTAGCAACTCCACAGATACCGGAGGATAACAATGCGTTAAGTGTATTCTCAACTGGATACTTACCTTTTATATCATACCCTAAGTAAGGCGATTTAAACTCTATATGTTCGTTATAGTTTGAAAGAACAGCACCTATTGCACTACCTGCGTCACTAGGATTAGGCATAATCCAAACATTATCAAACAATTCTTTTGCTTGGCCGTTTGCACTACAGTTTAATGCACAGCCTCCCATTAGCACTAAGTTTTTACTTTTGCATGTATATTTGCAATACAACAGCATTTCAAGTAATGCTTGTTCATATATCAATTGCGTAGCGGCAGCAATATCATACATGTCTTGTTCAGTAGTAAGATCGGGTCTCCAACTCTTACAACCTCTATGTAAATTTTGTTTTAGTCTAACAGTTAAGTTTTTATTATTAAAATTAACGTCAATGAACTGATCCATTATATCGTGATAAAGTCTTCCTTTGTCTCCATATGCAGCCATACCCATTAAGATATATTCATCTTCGTTAGGCTTAAGACCAATACGTTGAGTCATTGCACTGTACCAAAGTCCAATGCTGTATGGAAACTTTTGACTCCACACTTGATACATGTCATTGCCTTCTGCTTCCCAAATGGTTAGCGTTTCAAATTCTCCAATCGCATCAATGCATAAAATAGTAGCATTATCGTAACCACTGGTATAATAACCAGCAGCAGCGTGACTCCTGTGATGGCTAGTATAATTGACAGGACAATCCACTCCATACCTATCAAGGTATTTTCGTATATTGTTGTCTCCGAAATTCCATCCTTGGCCTGCATAAAGTTGTCGTAAAGATTTTTTAATTGGGTTTTCATACCAATGTACCTCGTCGGGCTCACCATAATGGAGAGCATAGTTTATTAAATTTTTATCAAGATGGGGGTCATTCTTAACACCACTGAAACGCTCACTGTGACTCGCAAACAAAAGTTCTTTGTTCTTGAATACAGCAAGTGCCGCATCGTGACTGTTAGCTGAAATCCCCCAACTGATCATGTGTTATATTTTTTCCATAATGAATGTAGTGCGTAAAACCACAATCCGTTTAGACTGGGTTCAACAGGTGCAACAGCACCAGCTTCCCATATACTTGCGTCAGTCATTATACTAACAACTGTCATTGCGATAACAAAATGTCCCATAGTGTAAATTACTGCTAGTACAACACTGTTACCTTTTAGTAGGTTTTTGATTACCTCAAATATTCCTACTTGTACTTCGTTTTTCATTTCAAGAATCCTTTCTACCATAGCGATCTCTTACTTGTAGATGAATGGGTCTTTTTTGTTCTTATTCATTCGCTTTAGTTTCCAAGCATAATACTTTTCAACAAGCCAGTCCCATTTATGTATGAACCAATTTTTGATACGTTTCATTACGCTGTCTCCAACTTATGTTCAAAGTTATTTTTATCAACGTTCAACTTAATAGAACCTTGCACCGCGGTCTTCATTGCATCAACTAGTACAAACAGTTTACCATAACGTTTAACTGCATCAGCAACATCTTTTACATCACTATCCCAGTTAGGAAATGCAACATGCCAATTATGCTCATCAGCTTTGTTAATGAGCTCAACACCTGCACTATCCTGATCTGGAATAACGATTACTTCTTGACCTAAACTATTAATAATCCTTGCTTGTTGCTCGTGAATATTATTAGTAAGTAATGCAACACCACCAATAGATAGTGCATCAAACGGTCCTTCAGTTACAAATATATATTTCTGATCTTCCTTTTGTTCGTCAATGTTATAGACAAAGTGAGGGTGATGATCGGAAATATATTTAGGTCTGCCATCTTTAACTTTCCTAGCAGTTGATCCTACAATACTTCCTTTGTACCAAAATGGGATAATGACTCTATCTTTATATCCTTCAAGCGGTGTCCAATAAAAGTGTTTGCTAACAGGATCACAATCTCTTTCTAGTAGATACTTAACTACTTCTGCTAAACTGGCTTCTTCGTCCTCGTTGAGATCAGCTTCTAACCAATCACGTATTGCTAAAGCACCCTCTGGTAATGTTTTAGGCGTAAACGTTACTGTGCTAGAAACTTCTCTCGGAGTGTACTCTGGTGATTCAGTTTTAAGTGCTTCAAATATCATTTGATTGATATCGTCATCGTTAGCACCTAACCATCTACATAAATTCTTGAACTTGTTTGATAAAGGTCTACCTGGTTCCCAACTTGCACTGTACTTACAGTTGAAGCAATTGAATACCACACCCATATCAAATTTCAAACCGCCACGCTTACGTTTGTCCTGAGAATGACCTCGATGAGAACAACACGGTGCATTAAAACTCGTCCAACCTGAAGGACTAGTCTTGGCACGTGAAGGCACGAGTGTTCGGAATTTATCTAATACCAGAGTCATAGTATTAGTATAGCATCTTTGCGGGTAATGTCAACCTATCTTACTAGAATTTTATCCAAAGATCCTGCGTTTTCTCGAGTTGGACAATGCTTAACCCTAAACCAATTATACTTGCCAGTTTGGTTTTTGAATATATTACTATCTGTGCTTGTGATGTCAAACGTCTGTAAAACAAACCAACTATCTGCACTTGGAGTACCACCGTCTGCCAAACTGCCTTGTATTTCTACTGTCCCTGTATAGTTTTTAAAATAAAACTGTAAGGTATGTAAACTGCTTGGAGTTTGCATATTGGGTTTAAGATCAATTATACTACTGTAATGTAATTCATCAAACACATTATTAGAAGTATTAGTTTGATTATAATTTGGTCTTGGATTTTTGAACTGTTCTGTATCGTCTGACATATATGCAAGACTATCCCAGTCAATGTCCTTATTAAACTTATAAACTTCTATAGTATTGTAAGGAGTTCCTAAGACGTCACCCATAATTTCTAAGTTACCCATTGCACCGTAGTGTGGATCAAAGTATAGCGGAGACCTTGAAGTAACTTTATAGTCGGTGGAGTCAACTGTTTGTCTTACTTCTTTAGTAATGCTATAGCTATAAAAACCTGGCTCTAGTTCTGTTAGTTCGCCTGCTGTTAGTATAACATATACTCTACCAGTTGTTAAGTCGTCTACTGAGCAGTCTTTACTAAGAACTAAATCACTATTTTCTTTGTTTATAATATTAAACACAACTGTAGAACCAGTTATGTTGTATTTCTTTTCATCGCTGTTTCTTATCTGTAGATCAATTCTATTATCGACACTACGATAAGCCATCAGCCCTCGATTGTATACCATACGTTTTCTCTCCACTTTCCAAGTACCGTCGATGCCATTATCGTAGACATCGAGTAGATTTGGATATAAATATATTGAATGACTTTGCATGTGTATATTTATCGAAATGAGAACAAACTAAAAAATGAGAATAACTGACAATTTACAAGAGAACTTTCCGTTCATAAGCGTTCTAAAACACGCCGAAAAAGAGTACGTCGGAATCATCATAAATCAAGACAATAATGTTACATCATTCTACGACTACGAAAATTTAAAATCCAAGAAAGATCAGGAGAAATTTATTGAGCTAGGCGAAGCATGGTGGTGGGAAAGTAACAGACAAATTCCTATTAATATCTTTTTATCAAATGAAATCCAACCTTTTAAGTACGCTATTAGAAACTTCACCAGCAAGGATGTCCAGGTCATACTAGGCCCTGTTACCAGTCTTAATGCTATCATTACAAAGAGGATTAAACGTAAGTCAATTACGCTAGTTAGAAAACCTTCTAGTTAAATGATCGGAAGCATCGCCACATACATTGTGATGAACGTTCCAACCATAAGTATTGCTTCTGCGATTCGGTCACACGTATCGCCAGTACAACGAGCTCTCAACTCATTGATAAATCTTACCACCTTTTTCTCCTGAATTATTGTCGAGTAGAAGACATTTTCTACCCCATACGAGCTATTTATATAAAGATATAAAAAACACTTATTTTATGAATAATTGAACCAACCGGTTGCAATCCACTTCTCAGATGTATGAGAAACTATACCTTTGTGCGTGTGAGTAAAGTCACTTGGCCATATAACTGACAAGCCTTTCTTTGCTTCAATTTCAAAGTCTTGGTACTTCCATGCTGTGCCACCGTCTGGTACATCATTAAGATATGTCATGTAAACTAACTGACGTGCTTCGTCACCTCTATCTCTTTCGAAGTGCCAAACTTTAAATCCGCCTCCTACTGGATAGTGCTGTAATAAATTATGATCCTCTGTCTTAAGATACAAATGTTGTAAATTATACTTTTCAATATATTGATCATAACCCATTTGCAATTGTTGAAAGTATCGTTGTATTCTTGGATCAGTACTGCTATTATAAAAAATTACATCTGTAGATTCTTTAATATTATGATCTACAATACCTCCTGCAACTCCTGCAGATTTGTATTCATCGTTTTCAGCATGATATGCAACTAGATCATC
>Ga0181413_1000559_pt1 | contig 11405 bp, 7 predicted proteins | sample 36SPOviralmetaG_FD_130111 | JGI IMG/M metagenome (GOLD analysis project Ga0181413, IMG submission 130111) | Marine viral communities from the oligotrophic San Pedro Time Series (SPOT) site, San Pedro Channel, CA, USA - 36 SPOT_SRF_2012-09-28 | ecosystem: Environmental > Aquatic > Marine > Strait... | reverse complement strand
GTTCCACCTTGTATTTCACCAGAGTTCATTTTAAATTGTATTGCATTTATAGCAGTGGTTGTGTTAAAATAACCTGCTGTATAATAGTTGACTGCTTGCGGTGGAATTGAAAAATTCATAAGACTAATTTGACTAACATAATGTTTAACAAATGTTGTATTACTAGGATTATACAATCTTAAAATTCCAGAACCTGATTCTTCCGCAGCATTTCCAAAACCTTCTCCAATAACTGCAAATCCAGTTCCTTGTACTACATCATTATCTGTATAAGCTATACTACCAGTTCCACCATTTTCTTGATGTCTAGAACTAAAATTAGTATTTGTTAATGTGACCCCATAAGAACTTCCACCGTTTGTGCTTGTTTGAAATGTTAAATGTTTATCGTCTGTTTCTGCATGTATGCTATTAAGCACAAACAAATATTCTTCATATGTGGAATCTATAAGACTAGTGAAACTAGCAGTAGCGTCAGAACCATCAGATGTGAATGTTGATAGTAATGTTAAATTACCAGCATTACCTGAGAAATCATGGTTGTATTTAATAGCGTTGTAAACTGCCATTGTTCACCCTTACTTGTTATCTAATAACCAACCTTGAGTAGCGTCAACATAAACTAAGGTAAATGCAGCTCTTTCAGTTGATACTGTTAAATCAGCGGTTTCACCTTGTATTTTGTGTGAGTTTCTTCCTATTGTAATATTATTTGTATCTGCTGTACCAGCATAATCAATAATTTGTATTGTATCGCCAATAGAAGCACTTGAAGGTAAAGTCATTGTGATTGTACCAGATGTTGTGTTAACAAAATAACCACGACCTGCAACCATAGTCACACCTGTTGAACCATCACCAACAACGACTGCTTGCCATGATGTTGCGCCTGGGGTGTAAGTTTTAATATCAGAGGCAGGTATTTGTTTTGTTGTAGATCCATCAATTACTACAAAAGCATCAGCGTCTGCTAATGTTATTGATGATGTTGATTTTGCTGAACCATCTAATAAGTTTAATTCTGCTGCTGTTGAACCAACTGCTGTACTACCTAGTGTAAGTCCACCATCAGGTATAACGATACCACTACCAGATTGTGCTGTAAATGTATTTGCTGTAAACTGAAAATCATCAGCACCTGCAATCTTAACATCTATTGTATCGTCTGTATCTGCTGTAATAGTTGTATCACCATCAGCGTCAAGTACAAATTCTGAACCTTTTAAATCACCTATTTTAGCAAATGATTCATTACTAAAAGTTGTTATGACATATATCTCTGCTGAAGCAACAGGCGCACTAGAGAATGTAATTCTTTTTAAATCACCTGATCCATCTGCTCCTAGTGTGTACGCTTTACCACTACCTGGTTCTTGTCTAACATTTTCTACAAATACTTGTAAAGCATTTTCGCCACCCGCAGGCACGACATTTGCTAAATCAAATGTTGTTGTAGAACCGTCACCTGTAAAAGTATCCTTTGTAGGTGCTACTCTAAAGTTAGTTGTTGGTCTTGCGCCTAAGTATGCCATTTATTTTCCTTATACGTCTTCTAATACTGAAACTAATGCGTCAGCGCTACTAGAAGCACTTGCTGAAACTCTTAATACATCTGCTGCGGAACCTGTGTTTTGCAATACAAGTTTGTTTCCAGACATTACCTCAAGTGAGGAACCTGCAGGAATACTTGCATTTTTTACAATATGCACATCATTTGAACCTGCGTTATTATCTAAAAACACACTAGCAGTTATACCTGCTGTTGATGTATTTGCAATAGTGATCCCGATAACAATGCTTTCTAATGCTGAAGAACCAGCACCTGCAGGGACAGTATAAACCGCACTTGCAGAAGCACCCGCTGAAGTATTTACATTTGTTACTGCAAATCTTTTAAAATCGTTAGCCATCTTTTATTATCCTTTATTACTATTTATACTTATCCTAACGCAACAGCTTGAGCAATTGCGAAAGCGTTTGTTGCACCAGCAGTAGTTTGACTGGTACCATCACTAAATATCACACCAGATGAACCTACTGTGACAGAGCCAGACGTACTCAAATTCTCATTACCAAATGATATTGCACCTGAACTATCAGTAATTGATCCGCCTTTGACTGTTAATATCGCTGAACTTGTAGTATCAGCAAAACTTGTTGAACTTGTACGTGCCATGTTACCCATGTGTGCATGTGAAGAACATTGATAGTACAATCTTTGAGGTGTTGCGTCACTTACTACTATTTGAGTATATGCACCAGAACTACCTGGTGTTCCGTCTGTTGTAACACCTGTTGAGTATATGTTATTTTTTGCAGCGTCTAAATAAAATCTTATTGGGTGACCACTATTAGAACTATCTGCCTGATTAAATCTGTATGTATTACCAGGTTCGAATTGTATAAAGGGTGCCTCGATACCATCTATTTTATATCCATTACTTGATCCTGTACCTTCGTATATATGATTAGTTGTTTTACTTGCAACAGTTGCTACTAATTCTGTATATGCATTTGTTCCATCAGCATTATGTTGAGCACCTAGTACATCAGCATATATGTTTTGTGGTATTTCACTTGCAATAGATAATGTTAAAGTATCAGTTGCACTTACAGCAGCACTAACACCAGCAGAACCTGTGACTAATAATGTATTACCTGTTACGATTGTTTGTGTAGTAGAACCATCAGATAGTGTAAAACCTGTACCAGTAACACTTGTATTGATCTCATTGATCGCAAGTATAATAGAACCTTTTGCTGTTGTAGATAAAGATGATAGATCACCTACGTCTGTACCCAACGAATTAAAGGTCGTTCTAAAGTTATCTAACGATTGTGTTGTTGCTACACTTCTAACTGCCATTTTATTTTATTACCTTAAGTATTAATTCTTTTATTTCTTTTAACTCTGCTTTTATATTATTTACTTCACGAACAGCATATTTCAAATCATCATTACTTCTTTGTGCTTCTCTTACTCTTTGCATATAAACTCTATAAGCATTTCCATCTGAATTAACAATAGCATGTGTTCTTGTGTCTTTAACATAACTTCTATTTTGATCTACTATTCTTCTACTCATTATTTTGCCAATGCTATCGCTCTTAAATCTGTTATTCTTGGTGGGTATGATGGATTTGAACCTGTCATTACAATCTTAATTGCAAAAGATGTAAACTCACCCAAATCACTTGCTGTAAATTTTTGTTCGTTATAACTTACATTATAATCTGGACTGTAAGGTGTTTGTGTACGACTTTCTGAAAATAAAACACCATCGTCTGCTAAACCAGTTGTATTAAAAAACTCATAAGGTATTTCATCAAAAGGTCTACTATCATCAACAAGTCTAATTTTATGTAAAACTTTAATGGCAGAGGTAGGAAAATTATTTGCACTAATTCTTACATCTAATGCCGTTGCTGGATTGTCTAGTAAAATTTCTTTTGTTATATATTTTGCGTTTGCACTACCACCTGTGGATTCTGTTTCTGCTTGAAATCCTGTAGTGTTAGAAACACTTGGATCATCAAGCCTATTTGTAATAGCAATTAAGTTTGTTCTTGCAGTATCAATAACAGGTGATGTATTTTGATTTCCTGTTGACATTTCGACTTTATAAGTTAATGTTTTATTACCCGAAAAATTTGTTGTTTCATTAATAGGTGAAGCCACTTGTCGTTGTGTAGTAAAATAAAAATTATCATTTGGTGTAATTTCTGTTTCTGATTGAGCAGTATATGAAGTTTCTGCACCATGAATAGAACGTTTAGATGTTGTTGTAACTTTATGTGTTAGTGTAGCATCTTCAGGATGCATAAATCCAATCTGAGGTTGTAATACTTCAAATGCGACATTTTGTGTAGCAGTCACGGCACTACCACCAATACTACCTGTTGATGTTGCAGCGTCACCTGACAAAGTAATTGTATAACTGTCTAAAGTGACATTACCAATATCGTGTGTACCATTAATATTACTTCCAGTAATACCATTGTATTCTGTTCCGTCTACTAATCCTGCGATAGTAACCTTATCTGGTTTATCACCAGACATGCCATGATTTTCATGATTAACTTTTATAATAGCAGGATTACCTCCAAACGTTGTACCTGAACCTGCAGTTGCATTTACTTCAATAGGATTATTATCTAATGTATCAGAAGGTATAGCATTATTATTAAAAGTAACTGTGCCTGTTGTAAACTTTGTGAAAAGAGCTCTTTTCAAAGAAAATTTTAAATCTTGTAAAGGTGATTCTTGTTGACCACCAACATTTTGTGATTTAAATAAAGCACCTACAGCAGGTTGTTCTGAAACTCGTCTTGTTGTGCCTAAAATATTTTGTCCTAATTCAGAAATATAAGCAACATATTTTGTGCTATTGGAAAAGAGACCAATTGCATATGTTTGACCACCTTTTAAAAATACAGGTGAATCAAATGTAAAAGTAGTTGCTGATGAAGCATCAGTTGAAGTATTAACAGCAGAAGCTGCTTTAATAACTGTACTGAATGGTAATATTTTAGAACCTGGTCTGCTTCTGTATGTTTCTAATATTGAAACAGTAATTGGTTGTGTTGAATCTTTTGCACTAAAATATAAATCTAGTGATGTGACAAAACAACCTTCAGCAGTATTATTTACAAATGTTTGAGCAACAGCCATTATTTTTTTCCCTTTATTATATTTAACACTTTACCAGCAAGATAAACTAAAGGTTCACCTATTGACATATATATTTTTCCTAGATAATCGGGTTTTGATTTAAATAGAATATGTTTAATATGATTTGTTCTTCTTTGTGCAAAGTGAGCACCAAGTTTAGTTAATACTTTACTATGTTTCATACCTTTTACAAAAGGACCAAACATCCAATGATAACCTTCTTGGTGTGTAATTGTTAAGAATTTTTGTTGATAGATATACCATAGTCTCATTGCTCTTTCCCAATTATCATTACCAGTTGTTCTGTACATATGAGTACATACAATACTCTTAGGACTGCTATTCTTATTCATAGAACCAGTATTTTTTGATGGATCATATGATCTATATTGTGGAGGAGTTGCCTCTTGGTTTTCTCTATTCTTCAATTGTTGGAAAGTTCTTACTCTACTGTCAGTTTTATCTGGATCTAGATAATCTGGTACACCGTCTCCATCTTGATCTCGTTGATCTCTATCATTTCCACCACGATCTGCATTAGAATTAGAACCATTTGTGCTATAATATGTGACGGAATCTGTAACTTCTTTAATAGAATTTTCACCCATTAATTTTGTTTCTATAACATCTGGAACTCTGGTTGCATAAACTGTTTCTTGTTCAGTTAATAATAAACCTTGTGCTCTATATTTTGCTGAAGCAAATGATTCATTAAATTCACCTGTTCTAAAGTTTGATTCTGAATCTGTAATTTTAAATACTCTTTCACCACATCTCCATTTAGGATTACCGCTTACTGATGGTTCAGGTATTGCAAAAGTTCCTGATAAAGAACCATTAGCGTCTGCTGTTAATTGACCACCAAGTGAACCACCTGTTGGTGTCACATATGCGTTAACATCTTGTTCTTCAAAATATGCGAAATGGTTGGATAATGGTTTTAAACCTGTGACTGTAAAGGTAATTGTTTTAGCACGAATAAATGGAATGTATGATAGGTCAACAAGTCTTTCACCAAAAGATTGATTAACTACTTGTGAAGTTAATTCTCTTTTTAAACCCGTTCTTGTAGCAGTTCCTGTTCTACCTGTTTTAGTTGTTGTTTGATTACCACTTGATGTGGATTCTACAAATGTACCTGTCCAGTTGTTTTGCCACTCATTCCAAGTTGATCCTAGTCTGTGTTTAGGATTTGGAATGTCTTTAATATTATTATATAATAAATCGTTGTTAACAACCAAGTCTGGTGAAGTTTTTGTATCTTTCCATTCATCAATCTCTGGTGATAGTTTTATGTTACCATAATATTTAAATACGGCAAATGGATTAATATTTGTTGTTGTTGTTGCACCTAGATTAGATATATGTTCTACCTCTGTGTATGGTAATGTAATTAAATCTCCAGTTTTTTGATAACCTGCGGATGTTCTTGCAGTATCAGTTGTTGCAAGCTCTGTTAAACCTAATTGATCTGTATGACATCTTGGTCTTACTACACCATCTTTTAAATCAATCGCACATTGATAATCAGCACTTGTTGTGTCACCAACGTTGTGACCTTTGAATGTATCTACTAAGAAACCATTTTTAAATCTGTTAAATCCATCAGCGTCAAGTATTTCTAAATTTAATGTTTCTTGTTCTAACAATGATAAACTCGTATAATATTCTAAATTTTTAATACGACTTTCTAACTTACCAATATCTCTCATAGTATATCGTCTATTATCAATAGGTGTGATAGTTACATCACTCGTATTAAAAGTGTAAGCAGGTAATCGTAAGTATGCAAGTAGCATTGAATTATCAAGAGCGTCAGGTCGTTGAGGGTCAACAGCAGATGAACCTTTTGCTTGTTTAAACTGCCCTTTTGTTGTTAGATAAAGCGCATCTATTCTTGATAGATAAAACTCAAAGTCTGCTCTAAAGTTTGTTCCTGGTTTTGGAATATCTACTGACACAGAACCTGTGTTAACAAAGTTCTTAGAACCAATAGTATCTTTTAAATTAAATCCTACAACGTCACTATCATCAGCAACCCTAGGTCTAAAATCAACAGCGTCTCTTAACTGTATTGTCTTTTCTTGAACTGATGAAAAGAATGATGGTATATCTTCATAATCAATACCAGAATAACTATCTACTGAAAAATAATCACCAGTACCGTGTGAGAAGAAATCAAAATTAATAAGTAATCTACCAGTTGGTGCTTGAGCTCCAGGTTTTATTTTAATTGTACCTATATCATAGAAGTTATCTCTTTGACCTGTATCTAAATCAAATCTATCTGTAATATTTACATGACTTGTTGTTGCAGCCGTGCTAAAGTCTGGTGCCATAAAAACACTATTCAATGCAGATACATCAGCTTTACCTAAAGAGATAGAACTTGATTGTGCTAATGCTTGTGTTGCTACTGTTGTAGTTTGACTAGAGTTTAATGTTTTTGCTTTTTCACCAGCAACCGTTCTTGTTATAGTTGCTATTAATTTAACTTGTGAACCACCATAGTTAGAACCTAAGTCAATTGTTAATTGTGTATTAGATGAACCTCTTGTAAATATTGTTGCACCTTCATGACTGTTTCCAGCTAACGTTGTTGTTTCACCAACAGCACCTGCTGATGAACCTGCGGTTATATGCATTAATGCATAGTCACCTGACGCCAAAGTATCAAAGGATTCGTTTGCACCAGTATTAAATATACCAATACCATCACCAGTAAGTGTTGCCACAAACTGTCTTCTTATAGTAAATGTTGTATCTGTTAATGCGTCATTATCTGCTGTCTTTAAAGTTTTGATTGTGCTTTCTGGCATATCGAAAACTAAAGTGTTTTCAGTAATATCTTGTAATTTTGTTCTTCGTCTTTCTATTGGTGATGATGTTGTTACATCAGATGATAGAGTGGCAGTTGCTAATGTTAAACTTGTATCACTTACAATTGCAGCAACAACACCTGTTAATGCTTCACCTGTGTTATCTGTAAATGCAATCGTATCACCAACAATAAGTTCCGTTGTAAATTTTGTTCCTAGACCAACAACAGCTGTATCAGTTTCAGCAATAGACATTGTACCAGATAATAATTTTTGTGATTCATCAAAACCATCTGTTGTATTGGACGTTAATACTGTGTCAGCAGTAAATGTTGGTGTGCCTGCTTGATAAACTTGTTTAGTGTGTTTAAAGTCATAAGATTGAACACTTTTAAAATGATTTGTGTCAGCAGAAATAACAGCAGTATTAGTTGATGTTGCTCCTGTAATAGTTTCGCCTGCAGCAAAAGTACCTTTTGTATTTGAAACAACAGCGATACCTGTTGATACTGTACCACCTGAAGTGAATGAACTAAATCCTGAAGAATTTACAGCGATTGTAAATTGTGTTGTGCTTGCTATAGTTGCTACTGTGAAAGTAGTATCATTAATATCAGTCATACCACCAACACCAGTAAAGGTTACTCTTTGACCTACTGATAAACTATGAGCTGCACTTGTTGTAACTGTTAATGCACTAGAACTTTTAGCTGCAGCACTAAGTGTTTTTGATACAGAGGCACTTACACTTTCAACGATACCTGTTGCACCTGATGTGCCACCAGTTACTATCTCTCCTGTTGTAAGTGAGTGTGAGCTGTTTGTTCTTAAATGTGTAAATGTGCTTATGTTAAATAAACCTAATTTATAAACTGAACTTGTATTAGAAGCAGAAGCACCAACTGTTCCAGATTTGTATTCAAAAAATCTTGGAAGTGCTATACCAATATCATGTATGTCTGTACCTGCACCAGCATTTTGTGTACCTCTAGTTGCTGTTGCTTCTTTATATAATCTTACTTCTTTGTATGCTTCAGTTGAACCAGAAATTGTATCAACATCAGGTTGACCATAAATCTTTGTGACATCAACAAAGTTACCTATTTGCATACCAACAGTAGAATTGTTTACTGTTTCAAAATCTCTTGCCTTGTCTATTGTGACATATTTTGTAGCAATTGTTTCTAATTCATATCCTCCAACGTATGCCTTACCTACACCCATACCCACAGCCAATCTTGCTTTAGATTGAGCCTCTGTGTAATCAATTTCATATAATGGATTTGTTGCTGTTCCGTATTTTGTTGTATCACCACGATAGATACCACGACCATATTTTGCAACTTCATCAGCCTCTGAACTAAAGTAATGTTCTCTTACATCAATGTCAAAATTATTTACAACATAGTTTCCTGATTCATCAAATGTTCTACGAGCAAGCGTATCTGCTAATAAATTATAATCTGTCTTTATAATTTTGCTTAAAATATTACCATTATCAATTCTCATTAACTCTACAAAATTATCATCATCTGTAGCGTCTAAATCTTTTTTGGTAAGTGTTAATGCAATCTTATATCTGTGAGCCCCAGGTGCATTTATATTTGTTGAACCTGTTGCATTATCAGTTAGTGAACTATCATCTTCTGGTGTGACAAAACTTTCTGTTACTGTCCAACCAACTTTAAAACTTGGGTTTGTAAAATATGGTTCAAGTATTACTGTTTCTGCTGAATTTTTTACAAAGAAACCATCTATGTAATAGATACCTGCTTCAACATTAATAGCAGAACCTACACCTATTGCTTTTGAATCAACAGGTAGGGCAACATCATCAGTTCCAACAGTTGCAGTTTCACCACTGTCACCAGTTAGTGATTCGCCAGAAGCAAATCTGTTTATTGTACCTGTTGTTGCTGTTTTAGTATATTTAAGATATATTGTTGCAGCTTGTGTAGTAGAAGCTTCAGTTGCATTAAGAACTTCTGCCACAACACCATTTGTGCCACCAGTAAATACTGTGCCAATTAAAGCAGCTGCAGTTGATGTTGATAACGCTGAAAGTTTTGCAAAGTGATATCTATTAGTATAAGATAGTTCACCAGGAATAACCTGAGCACCATCTTTAAACATATGGTCACCAAATCGTTTAACTTGGTTTTGTAATATTGATTGAAGTTGTGTTAACTCTCTTGCTTGAATAGCAAATGCTGGTCTGAATAAAACTTTATGAAAATTTTTACTTTCATCAAAGTCATCATGGTAAGGTGATACGTTAAAATTTGTTGCCATTGATCACCCCTAAAACTCTACGATTAACTTAATATTCTCCGTTTGATCTGACGCTCTTGTAATTGGTTTTCTATTTTCAATATACAATATATCACCAGTATCGTGTGTTAACTCTGGTGTTGTGTCATGTGATGAAGGAGTACCTGTTGCACTTGATGTAGCGCCTGTAACTGTGTGTGTGCTTGAAAATGCTGTTAAGTTGCCATTAGTATCAACACCTTGGTCTGCAAATTGTGGTTGAATATATCTTAAAACTTTTGTAGTAGAATTAAAATCTACAACCAAACCTATAGCACCAGTTGTTGCTTGTGAAATTTTTTCGTCTGCTTGAAATGAACCCGGTGTGCCACTAAATGTAATTGACTTAGTTGCATCTAAAGTTGAAGCAGTTGCTGCGGAACCTGTTGTACTATCTGTTGGATTTCTTATTAATGCAATTCTTCTAAAATCGTTAGTAGTATTAAAGTCACCGGAACCTTCTGCTTGTGTTAAGTTTACATTTGTCATTACAAAGAAAGCACCTAACTCAGCAGGAATATCTGAAGCATGACCGCCGGGGGGTGAGATTATGAAATCTATATCAGAACCTGATACGTTTCCAAAGTCACTTGCCTTAATACTTGCAAAAGTATATCCTGAACCAGCAGTTGTAATTGTTACTGCTGTTACAGCGTTTGACGATACGACCACTGTTGCTTTACCACTTGAACCATCACCACGAATATCAACACCTGTATATGTACCGTTTGAACCACCACTACCACCAGCAGTAATCTTTACATGTTCGATTGCACCAGCAGTTGTAGAGAAGTCTGAACTCTCTGTGGATACATGCATGAAATCTGTTGAAAGAAAATTTGCTTGTTCTGAAGCAGATAATGAGTACATGTATTTCCATTTATAACTATCACCTGTACTGAATACACTTGTTGATTTATTACCTGATGGTTCTACTGTTGAAGCCCCACCTGCATTGTTATCAATAACTTTATAAACATCAAAGGTACTATTCATTACATAGAAAGTTGCATCATATAAAGAAGTTGCACCACTATCAGTTGCTATCGTTGCGCCAGCACTATTGATATCTCCGTAGTCGTGTCTATAATAATCGTAAACTGTACCTGTTGCCCAGTTTCTTCTAGGAATTGCTAGTGATACATCTGAATCAGCAATTTTCTTTGCTGACAAGAAATCATCATAAGCATAGTATTCTACTTGTCCTACATCATCTACTGGTGTAGGTGGTGAAGCGTCTGTTCCATCATTAAATGCTTGATCGTTTGCGAATGCTTGAGGTCTACCTATTGCAAGGTAATACTTATCAGCAGTCTCGCCAAAACTTTCTTCAAACTGTCTGGCGTTATGTACTCTAAAATCTTTTGTTATTATCGCTGGCATGTTATCTCCTGAAACTATTTATACGTTCTACCTATCATCTTGTAGTATTAATTTGAGCAGGTATAGCATATCTAGTTCCTAGTCTTGTATTAAAGTCTCCTATTTGATTTAACTCTCCGTCAAGTGATGTATCACCTGTACCTGTCAATCTAATACTATTTATTCGTGGAATAGTAGCGGCATTTGAATCCATAGTAAGTTGTCCATCTCTATTATCAGGT
>Ga0181413_1000558_pt1 | contig 11416 bp, 8 predicted proteins | sample 36SPOviralmetaG_FD_130111 | JGI IMG/M metagenome (GOLD analysis project Ga0181413, IMG submission 130111) | Marine viral communities from the oligotrophic San Pedro Time Series (SPOT) site, San Pedro Channel, CA, USA - 36 SPOT_SRF_2012-09-28 | ecosystem: Environmental > Aquatic > Marine > Strait... | reverse complement strand
GCTGCCCTTTCTTTAGTAGACAGTTTTTTTAAATCAACAGTAGAGTTAAAGTTTTGACCTTCAGGAGTATATTCAATACCTTCACTTGCAGGTTCACCGCTTAATTCTACTATTTTACTTTTAAGTTCTTCTATTTGAGTCATTAAATCACCTATCATTTCATTTGACATTTCTGTTTTGTCATCTTCAACAGGTTCTTCCTCAACTGATAATTCTTCCTCAGCAGATGCTTCTACTTTGTCTGCTTTAAGGTCTGCAACAGCATCTTCAAGATTTTTAATTCGTTTTTCCATTCCTGCCCAATCAGCAACATCAGCTTCGTCGTGTCCTGGCTCGTGTTCTAACTCCTCTTTGTTTTCTTCAGACATTTCTTCAGACGCTTCAACATCTTCAGCTTCCTTTTCTTCTCCTAAGTCTAAGATTTCAGAAGAATCACCGATTGTCATTTTGTTACCATTTTCCATAGTGTAGCTTCCCGCTTCTAATGGATTAGCTTCACCGTCATCACCGACAGCAAATACTTTAGATCCAATCATAAACTGCTCATCTTCTGTAGCAAGAATACGACCGTCCTCTAATTTCATTTCAGCGTACATTTTTACGCTATAAGATTTAGGTTGATTTTTCATTTTTAAGATATTTAAAATTTTTTCTAGTGTACTCATAACATTTATAAATATAAAGGAGTTAATATTGTTTATTTCTTTTAGCGTTTTACTGTCTTATTTTTAATTGCAGCACAGACTTTTGCAGCAGTTTCTTTATTGCCATATTCTTTCATTTGATCCCGCATACAATCATCCCAAGAATACTTTAACATAGCTTTACGTTTAGCATAAGCAATATATTCTAGCATCTTGTATTTACGTTTGCGTTTCTTTCTTTTTGTGTCTGCGTGTTCCTCTCGCATTGTAGCTGAAGAATGATTTGCACAAGGCATAAATAATTTAACACCGTCTACTGTGTGTAAGTGACTGCCTGAGCAACCTTTAAACATTTCTGCGTATAGTTCAGCTTCTTCTTTAGTTCTAAATAATGGCTCACCATCTAATGCACCTACAGGTTGTAATTCATTTTGTAGAATAACGTCTTTAATTCTTCCCATCATTACTTCATCTGGACAATCTAAACAAACTTCGTCTAATATATCTACTTTTTTAGATGCTTCAATTAGCTTATCAGTAAAATAACCTTCAATAGAAAATCCTCTAACCTCTTTATTTTTAATAGCTTCCCAAATCTCAGGATTGTTTTCTGCTGATACTTGAACAAACCAAGTTCCAACAGGTAAGTTGTTAAAGCCATACATATTTGATTTGTCATATTTCTTATCTTCCTTAATCCACGATTCTACAACGGTTAATCCTTGTATTGGCTCTTTATGTTCTAGCGTGTGATTATTGTTGTTTAAACTAGACATAAATAGCTTCTGTGCTTGTTTAATAGTTTCTTTAGTAAAGTAAACATCATATTCTTCGTTAGTTTCTTTGTCTAGTCTTGGAATACGTTTCTCAGGTATTAATATTGCACCGATTAATTGTTTCTTTTCTTCATCTGCTTTTGCTAGACTTAAAAAGTCGTTATTAAAGAACACGAAATTTTCTTCAATAGCAGGAAATTTAACAACAGAAATAGCATCTACACCAAAGTGGTCTGCTGTTTCGTCAATGATTAGTTCAATTAGTTTCTTCTTCATACTAATAAATATAAAATTGTTTATTTTGTTTATAATGTACTTTGCAAGTCTAATTCTTGCTGTAATGCTTGAGCGTTACTAATATCAGTTTCTACTACAAATGCTTGTGCAGGTGCAGGTTGTCCAAGAGTAGGTTGTTCTATAGATTCTAGGTTTGGAATACTGCTAGCACCTTGTCCTTCTATTACTGATGCTGTTGGTACGCTAACGCTAGTGTCACCGCCACCACCACCACCGCCAGGTACTTTCTTTAATACAGCTTTAGCGTTTACAATACCTGCTAATACAGATGCTACTCCTGTTGCTATTGCTCCTAAGTTAAGAGGGAATGGCAATCCTGCACCTGCTGCTATAGCACCTGAAACTCCTTTTGCAGTATCTATAAGAATACCTGCTAACGCTGCTGCTTTTGCTGTAGCTGTTCCTTCACCTGCAAGTTGTGATATACTACTTAAAATATCTTTAGCTGCTGTAACTCGTAATGCTTTGTCTGCATCTATTTTAGCTTTTTGTATAGCTAGAGCATCTTTAGCTGCTTTATCTTCTATTGCTTTTAATTCGGCAGCTTTTTTTAGAGCTAAATCTATTTCTGCTTGATTTGCTGCTTCAATATCTGCTAACCTTTTAGCTTCTGCTTCTGTTTTTGCTAATTCATCAGCTTGTTGTTCAGCTTCTAGTGCTTTAAGGTTTGTTAATTGTTCAGATCGTTGTCCTGTGATTCTTTCGTCTAAGTCTGCTAGTTCTGTTTTAGCATCTATTAATGCAACTTGTAAATCTATATTTCCTTTGTTTCTTGATAATTCTAATTCTGCTAATCTAACTTTTTTAAGTGCTAATGCTTCTTCTTTTGCAAATTGTTCGTCTAATACTTCACCTAATTTTGTGTTAGCTGCAATACGTTCTTCAAATGTTAGACTTATATCATCTCTAATCTGTCTTTGTAGTTCAGCATCTTTTTGATATACTAATTGTAATTGCCTTTGATTTGCTTCTGCTAATTTTACTTCATTTCTAAGATTAACTAATTCCTTTGCAAACTTTACTGTTTCTTGTGCTGATTCTTTTGCATTTTTAATAAAATCTTTTAAACTAGTGCTATTACCTACTATTGCCTCTTTTACATTTCCAAAGGCATCAACTGCTAATTCTGATGCACCTTTAAAATCACCTTTAAAGACTTTAACCATTGCTTTGCCAAGCATACCAATACCTTTTACAACTTCTACAATAGGTTTTATTAATCTACGTAATATATCACCAAAGACAGCAGATGCAATAGCCACCTTGTCCATAACCTGCTGATTCTCGTTTAACATTTCTGCTAACTTAGCAAAGGCAGCAACTATTAATCCTATACCTATTGCTTTAAACGCAAGACCAACAGCGCCAATACCGCTTTTCATCTTTTTAAAGCTAGATTGAGAATTTGCAGCAGCTTTATTTGTTTCTTGAACGCCTGTTTTTAATTCATCAACTTGACTAATAGCTTTTTTTGCATCTACATTGATTTTTATATTTTTTTCTACCGCCATATTATTCTGTATAATTGTTTAAACATTCGTCTTATACTTGTATGATACTGTTCCATACCATAAGCAAAATCTAATTCTTTGTCTTTGTATTCTATTAATTGCAAATGGTCTATACTAGGTATAATTAACTTGCTTGTATTTTCTATATATTTTTTTAGTTCCATAATAAATATTCTGTGCTTTGTAGTTGTATATTTCTTCCATTTTGAAATAGTGCATAATTGTAATCTATTCCTCTACTCATATTGACTACAGAAGAAATATCTATATCTGCAGTTAGCTGCCATATTCTCTTAGTATCAGTTTGACTATCATCTAATCCAAAAGTGATATAGTCATCTGTAGTAGATATATATAGTGTGCAGGTGGTGACACTTCCTGACTCCTTAAGTCTATACTCCATTTCACCCCCTAATGTACCTACTGCTGAAATATCTTCTCTTTCTCTGTAGGCGAATCCTGCTACATAGCTAAAAGCCTCTGTTTTTCCTAGTGGATTAGTAGTACTAGTTCCTCCTATTACAGTAGATACACCTTTTACTCTAATATTTACAACCTGATTCGGTCTAATTCTAAGAGGTTTAGATTTAGGATTTCCATTTATATAAGCATATCCTCTAACATTTCCTGTTGTATTACCTATTAATATTATTTTGTGACTCTCTCCTGTAATCTTAGTAGAGTCTGTTCTTTCAGCTTTATACTTTATAACAATATCGTTACCCGAATTAGGAAACATATTATTTGAGTATTTATCTGTGTTATTTCCTGTTACTAATGGTTTATATAAACCGCTCATTACTTCCCTATGTGCTGTTCTTAAATTTCCTTTGTTTAGTATATTTCGTACAGTATATATATCTGCTAATTGAACAGGTAAACTACCTGCGTTTGCTACACAAATTCCGTGTCCTTCCGACCAGGTGCTAAAAGGTTGTGAACCTCCTGCTATTGTTAAATTAGGATCAATAGGTAAAAAGTCACCATCTGCACAAGCACAACATTCTTCAGTAGTAGCAGCTCCTATTCTTTGACTCCCTGCTGACATATCAGGAGTGCATCCTGCATCACTAGACAAACACCATACATATACATTACTATATATATTAGAACCTGCATACTCACCAAGAACGTAATCACAATCGTTACAAGTTTCATTGTAAAACTCATCTATTTTTAACATACTTACTTTTGTAGATGCTTTAGCACCAACTTGATAATTGTTTATGTTAAGCACTCTATAATAGCTGTCTTTTACGAATATCTCGTCATTGAATTTAAACTGAAATATATCTACTTCATCTAAGTTAAAATAACATTCTACAAGTTTAGAATTATGATTATATATAAGGTTATAAAACTGAGCCCAATAAGTATTATATAGTGAGTTTGCTAGTATTGACAAAGAAGGATCAGAATTGAATACCTCTAAATCTCCTGCTACAGGAGGGTTACTACTCCAATATAGTGATTTAGTTCCTACGTTTATAGTACCTGTTCCTGTTGTTACATTAAGCTCATAAGGGCTACATAAAGGGTACTTAGTAAAAGAGTGTACTGTTATAGCATTTGTAGTTGGATTATAACTGTGCATATAGTAAAGCTCAGTACCGTCTATAACATCTGTAGGTTGTCCATAGTAATAAAACAGCTTTGAATTAGTAGACTCGTAAGTATCTTCATAAGAGTTTCTTCCTGTTCTATTGTAGCTATACTCATACTGTACCGCCATTCTAGGTAAAAATGTTCCTTCATCCTCATCATTACTAGCGTAAACCATTTGGTTAATATAAGGGCTAAATATAGAGTCGTATTTCTGTTCTCCTGAAGCAAACTCATTATAAACATTACGAATATTAACCTTTCCGTAAACATTATAATAAGGACTAAAATCTGCTATACTCTTATTCATTAAGTCTACATCTTCTTTGTCACTAAAATAAACTAGAGATTTCTGTAGTGATGTTGTGTCTTTTACTACTATTTCTTTTGACGTGTCTAGCTTATGTGTCCAATTCTTTATATCTCCGCCACTAACAAAGTCGTTGTATGGCTCTATTCTTAGATTTGTGGGATTATCATTGTCTGGAATAACAACAAGATTGAACCGTTGTATTAAGTCTTTTAGAAACGCTTTTTGTGTAATGTCAGGATCGATTCCGTTAATAGTATCAACATACTTTTCATATACATTTGTTCCTAAACCAACCCATTGACATTCAAGTAAAGTACCTAAACCGCTAGTGCTTACAGGAGGTTGTCCACTTGCTGTGTTTACTCCTATTCTTATTTCTGAAGGATTGCCACTATTTCTTTGTTCATAATGTAATAATTTTATATAAATATGAGCGTGTTTACCTACATCTACTGCATCTAACGGAATAGTAAAAATTACTGTTTGAGCTTGGTTCCCCTGATTAGTACTAAAAGGAACAACAGTTATAGCATCATTATAATAAACCTCAGATTGTGAATATCCATTAGCATCACTTTGAGTCATTCGAGCTTGTAAAGCACAACCACCATTATAACACGCTTTAAAGTTTACAAATTGTATTCTAGTAGTTACTGTTATGCTAGTCATATTTATATCTGTCCTTAAAAAAGCGTTTTTAGAGGTACTCCATAAATCAAAATCATCAGCAGGAATACTATAACTAGAGCTTATAGGACTTGTAGTGTCGCAAACTACATTAACCCATTGAGAAAGTGCATTTTGTCCTGCTGCTGTACTAGCATTGGTTACTAGCATAGAATCACAATCTACTGTACTACCCGCAGGAATTGTTACGTCAAGCAAGTGGTCGCTATTACCTACAATGCACGATCCGTCTACTGCTCCTGCTGTTGGCACTATTAAAGGTCCTGCTACTCCTGTGTGATTGCAGGTAGTCATATAGAGTCTGCCAAAGTAATTACTATCTAAAAATGTAGAGGTATAAGTAAAACCTACTTTTCTAAATATTTGATTTAATACTGTTCTTAATTGAATTGCAGGTTTGAATTGTGTTATATCGACCATAAAGTCAAAAGGGTTTAAACCTTCATTAATAAGGTCTGTTGCTGCACTACTACTCATTCTTAAATAACGTCCTTCTTCTTCCTGATACCAAAATCTAGGTCTAGTAACCTGCATAGGCATTATAACAGTATTCACATTAGCACTAGTATCTTGAAAAGATACACCGCTAGTATTTACAAAATTTGCATTACTACCATCCCACGACTTAGTTATATTATCTGCTGTATACTGAAATTGATATGCTTGTTTTTCTATATCTGTCCAAGCATCTACAACTTTTCTGCTACCAATTAATGTAAATAGGTTAGTTCCATTAGAAAGTAAAACCACCTCGTAAAGTTCTGCTTTTAATAGTACTGACTTTAATTGTATAACACCTTCAAATTGTGTAACAGTTCCCTCGTATAGTGCAGCGTCAAACTTTTTACTAGAATCAAATATTAAACTATCCAGGTTTACATTAAACCAATTTTGGAAAAAGTCATTATTATTATCTGTAAAAGGGAGCTTGAATGTTTGACTGTAACTAGCTTTTCTTTGCTCAGGGTTTTTAATATCTGCAAACTGATAATTTAAAGCTATAGAAGGTGTTTCTTGTAAATCTAGCTCGTATGTTTTCTCTTTCATCAATAGTAGCTTATCTCCGCTAGTAATAGGAGATAATACTCTATTTAACTCTAGTGTAGTTGCTGTAGTACCTGCTACTCTTCCTATAGGTTGATGAACATTATTAGTCAATTCATCTCCTACATTAAAAATAGTATTAACAGCAGCACCTCCTGAAATACTAACATTAATAATAAGAGCTGTAGTAGTAGCTGCTGACGTTGTAGTAGTAGTAGCTCCAAAATCTAAAGGGTATGTTCTATATGCTAAAAGTCTAGTATTCATTAGCTGTTAGTATTTACGTTATTAGCATACTCAATTTTAACAGTATACTGTATTTTTTTATCGTTTGCTACTGTTTTTCTTATAAAGCTCTTATCGACTACCATTACAGGCTCGGTATAGTCTGTAACGTTTTTCTGTTTAACCACATACACGTCAGTAGACATCAGTAGCTTTTCTATTAGTATTGCGTGAGCTTCATCTATAAAATCAGTATTTAGTGTTTCTGTTCTTTTAGCTGTAGTAGCTCTCACACTCCTCCCTCTTTGCCAATCATTATATCTATACTTGCTACCGTCAAAAGTGCCTTGTATAGTGCTAAATTCGTTTCTCTCTATATTTGTAGAATCTACAGATTTCATTTTAAAATTAAAGTAATCCCAACAACCTAAGCTATTACGCCAAGCTAATCTTCTAGTAACATATCCTTTACAACTGCTATCCTCTCTAACAAATATAACTTCGTGCGACTGTGATGTGGTTGCATCTTGTTTAAAAGCTCTAATAATGTAATGAGTATATCCTGCATTATTCGACGGTTTGTGTGGGTTTAAACCTCCTGCGTCAAAACCTTCTAAATTTGCAGGACCGCACCCAAAGTAAATTAAATATCTAGCGTTAGTAGTGGTTTCACCTGAAGATGCTTCAGGGTTTGATCCCCCATTTGCTACAGTATTATCTAAAAAAGTACTATTTAACTGTGTAGTTCCGTTATAGTACCTTATAAAGAATTTTTGAGGCATACTATTAAAATTCGCTTCTCCATTGAGAAATGCTAGTGTATGATATTGATAGTCCTGTATAAATACTACAGGTTGATTTCCTGTTGCTGCTGATTCATAATTGTGAGCAATACTAGGATTATCAGATAAAAATTTACTACTAATACTTTTTAATTGATAATCTGCAAAAGCTACTCCCTGTATATAGTCAGTATCTACTGCTCCTGAACCGTTTATAAATCTAGGGGTATTAAGAGGTAATGAAGCTCTTAAAAAGAAGTGAGTAGTTGCTACTGCTGTACTAGGGTGAATATCTGTAACATTTGTAGATGTACTAGTAGCATAACTCTCAAATACATTAAGTGTATACCTACCTATTTGCGTTTTAGCTTCTGATAGATTTCCATTTTCGCTAAATATGTAGTATTCAGGTGTGCCATCACTGTTCTCATCATAAGCTGTACGACCGACCTCGTGTATAGATTCAAAAGGAGCTCCAAGTATATTTTGGTCATAAACAGTATTTACTAGCTGTGTATTCATTACTCCTCTAACATCAAAAAACGCTCTAGCTTTATTGTTAGCAATATCATCACTATAACCGTTTCTACGCTGTCTATATTTTGCTACTAGTGTTCCTGTAGTAGATGCACCTTCGTGAACGTCTAAACCTAGCTTATAGTAAAATAAAGCAGATATATTAGCATCTTTAAAAACCATAACACCAATCAAAGGATTCCAATTTGTTATTGCAGGTAACAACTCTGTATTGTTAACGGGTTTCTGTATTATTGATAAATTATTTGTAGACATATATATTATATTTGTTCTAAAGCTAATTCTAAATCATCTGCGAACGCTTCAGTTATGTTATCTGTTTGTTTATTTAATTGTTCTGTAAATGGTTTGCTAAAAAATTGTGTTCTTTCTAATCCTCTTTGAAATATAGAACGCTGTATTAAAAAAGCAAAACTTTCACGCTTAATAAAACGTCCTTTCTTATCCCTTCCTTTTAGTGGTTTATTTTTAATCCATTGCATTAATGGTTGTCTTGGTGGCATCTTGCTAGAAAACTTAAACGGGCTACCTTGACCTCTTGCACGTCCTGAACCTTTAAAACCACCAGCACCTCTAACACCTTCATCAACAAATTGCCAATAATCCTCAGCACCTCCAAATTCAAACTCTAGTGTTACAGAATCTTGTTGTTTAGTAACTAGATAATCAAAGTCATTAAATAATGTATTGCCGCTAGTTGTCTTTTTCTTTTTCTTCAATATACCTTTTCCTTCTTTAACAACATTGTTGCCAAGTTTCTGTAGTGCTTGTATGGTATTTTTAAACTGCATTATGTGTTAGCTATTATTGGTGCAATACAAAGGTTATTCTTATTGTTTACATCTACATTAATTGTCGCACTCCAACCTGTTAAAAGATTGTTGAATCTAGCAGTAAATGGTTCACACGTTATAGGTAATTGCAATACTACTTGGTCATCTACCCAAGATTGTGTTGATAGACTTTGTTTAAATTCAGCTATAACATCATTTAGTATTTGTAATGTTTCCGAATATGTATCTACACGTCCTAGTCTTTGTTTATTAGGTGCATCACCAACTTCGTCATTAATCATATCCATTACATATAAAGTAAAGGAGTAAGTCATAACACCTTGATTAACTGTAGCACTTCCTGGCTCTGCATATAGAATAGTGTAATCAGTAGCACCAAGTTTATTGATGTCTACTTCATCTAGCAATCCTGAATGAAAGCTATTAATCTCATAATGCTTTGTTGCTATTGTTTCTAAAAATCCGACTACGTTTCTAAAAGTTATCATAGTTGCTACGTTGTTTATTATTATAATCTTGACTATATGCCAAGTATGTTAATACCTCTAATATGGGTAATCTAGTTATTTTCTCAATGTCTAAGATTGAATTGGATAAGCTATATAAAACATTATACCAACCCCACTTGCTTTGCATTGTTACACCTTTTGTGGTGTCGTGTTGTGAGCTTCCAAAAAGCGGTGCGAAATCTTCGCCAATCTTTCTCCTAAAGTCAAAAAAAAACCTAGACTTGACAAAGCTATATTCATTGGACAGTCCTTGAATAATTCTTCTTTAAATTCTTCAGGATCATAAGATTCTACTGCATATCTCTCATTAACCTTATTTGTAACACGTCTATAAAGTATTGACATAATAATATGTAAGTTCTCTATAGGTTCTTTACAGTATGCTTCTAAATCAATATATTCACCTGTCGTTAGTTTGCTAAGGTTAGGACAAAAGCCATATTCTTCACCTTTAAACGTAAACAGCTTTTTAAAATCATCTTGTGTAGGTTCTGTATCAATCATCTTTTTAATTATGTCCATTATCTCTAACAAGTCCGTGTAAGCCATTTTCTTTACAACAAAAGGTGAAGTGTTACATAATAACGCTAAACTCTTTACAACCTTTGTTTTGTCTGTTCCTTTGCCTTCCTGAATCTTGACATACTTTTGATATGTTCCAATAGTTATGTCTTTCCAATTATCAGGGATTGTTAATTTAACCTCTTTCATTACTTATAAATATAAAATGTTAATATTCGTTTTTTACAATATATAATATTTGCCACTATGATTAATAGACAACTTGTTTAAACACAGATAACGTACTGCATCTACTAAGTGGTCGTTTACTTTTACGGGGGTATTTAATACATCACCATTTTTATCTGTTGCCCATTTATAACCTCTAAATTCTTTAATTGCGTTTAAGCTATTTTTTGTTATGTTAAGTTTATATCTACGCATTATGTCAATTCCTAAATGTATTCCTGCACCTTTCTTAGCAGGTTTTATGTTAAACCCTTGACGATATATTTCTTCTATTGATTTAGGTTCTGCTGAATCACCTACTATTTCTGTTTGTCTGTCTACTCCTAGTTCTTTCATCTTATTAGCTAAGTCAGTATTAGTTAAACGCTTTTCATATAATAGTTCTCTAATGTATAAGCTGTCATCTAATTGTCTAACCTCTACTAATGCTGTTGGTGAATTAGTAAAGCCAAAGTCCAAACCATAACCAATCAAACGCCCTTGTACATCATCTACTAAATTAAAGTTTCTGAATATCATTGTCTGTACTGTTCCTATCTCACCTAGTCCATATACACGCCAATAGTCAGGGTCAATATCTTTTAATCTTTCAATCTCTGCAATAGTATCTTCATCTAAGAATGGATTAGCTAAATATGTAGATTTTAAGAATGTGCAATCATCTCTAGTATGTACTTTCTCATATATCCAAGAATAAGGATCAGAAGGATTGTAGTCTAAGTAAATCTTTTCTGTTGTTCTAAGTATTAGCTGTTGCCAATCTTCATAATGAAATTCGTTTGCTTCATTACACCACAGATAATGTCTTTTACGACCTCTAATTTTCTGCGGCTGGTCAACGCTAATAAATTCTATAACGTTACCATTGAGGGTATATGATAATTCTGATTTGTTGTGGTTTTCTTCTGAGTATAGTTCTAGTTCTTTTAAGATATTTAAAACGTC
>Ga0181413_1000554_pt1 | contig 11444 bp, 22 predicted proteins | sample 36SPOviralmetaG_FD_130111 | JGI IMG/M metagenome (GOLD analysis project Ga0181413, IMG submission 130111) | Marine viral communities from the oligotrophic San Pedro Time Series (SPOT) site, San Pedro Channel, CA, USA - 36 SPOT_SRF_2012-09-28 | ecosystem: Environmental > Aquatic > Marine > Strait... | reverse complement strand
CCAAGGTCAGCCCTGTTCTGGGAATATGTCCGGCTGCTAAAGGAGTGCAAACCAAGATATTTTTTATTGGAAAACGTGCGCATGAATCAGCGCAGCCAAGACGTAATCACCGAGGCATTGGGTGTAAAGCCTATCCCAATCAACAGCAGTCTGGTATCAGCCCAGAATAGAAAGCGGTTGTACTGGACAAACATTTCCTTTGATACACCGGCAGATAAAGACATTGACTTGCAAAACGTCATAGAAGGCGGGTTTGTAGATAGGAAAAAGTCTCACTGCATAGACGCTAATTACTGGAAGGGCGGCAATCTTAAATCATACTTTGAAAAACATCGGCGGCAACTTGTGTTTGACCATGACAGTTTTACTGGCCTCTACAGAAAGCTAACGCCAGTTGAAGTTGAGAGGTTGCAGACAGTGCCGGATAACTACACCGCCCATGTCAGTAACACGCAGCGTTACAAAATGCTGGGCAATGGTTTTACTGTGGATGTTATAGCGCAGATTCTGCGAGGGATTCCCGCACTAGCATGCACCAAGTCTCAAAGCTAATCGTGGCTATGTCATCCTTATTAGAGAAAGCATCGTTGATAGCTGAGAGATACACAACGCAGCGAATCGGTTGCCGGTCAAACTTGTAAATGAGAACCGGCAGTTCACCTGTTAATAACGCAGCGGCGCAAGTTTGTGACCACCACGCATCCTTATGGATATTATTGGCTGTCGTGTTTGCGTACCGCTTGCACTCTATCAACCACCCATCAAGACCAATCAAATCACCTTTGCCAGCCAGCCTATATTGTTCCAGGTCACGCTTTACCTTTACGCCTAGCTGGTCATGGATTAATAGAGAAACCTCGCGTTCAAATGAAGCACCCTTGTTGCGTCCATTGGTCATTGTTCAAACTCTACATGGATGAGAAACTCGGCTGCATCTTCTTCATGCACCTCACCATCACCGTCACAGAACTCACAGGTCTGCATCACGCCCTTGATAAAGCCGCCGTTGGCATGGTCAATCACCTCGACCTCAACCTCATATTCACCAGCCCCGCCGCAGTCAGGGCAGTTAACGTAGTCGCTGGCTGTGGTGTTGTTCGTAGAAGTCATTAGCTTTTACCTTTCCATCTGTTGCTAGAGAAATACGCCGCATAGATTCGGGCGTAGGGAAACGCTGGTTAGATAGTATGCGAGACACAGCAGAGACAGACAAGCCAGCTTTCCAAGCAAACCTCCGCATGCTAAGTCTTTGTTCTCTAATGTAATCCTGTAAATACATACCGCATCATAATACAGTGTTGACAGATTGGCAATGGGCTGGTAAGACAGTTCTATTGGAGGGTCAAATGGAATACGAAATCCCAGACTATCGAAAAGAGTTCGGTTGTTATCACAACAGCGCATCAGGTGGTACGCAATCCACCTATGAAAACCTGTTCAAACTATACATTCGCAAAGAATACAAGATGCAGTTTCCTATGTCAGCCAGGCCAAGGGCAGGGCAGATAGTACAGCAGGGCTGCGACCATTACTTTGGGCTGCATGATTACTCGCCCGTCAGAGGCCAGCAAGAGGGCTTGACGCTAGGCGAGGCAGTAAGACATGCCATGACAGAGTACATGGAATATAAGCCTATTAAATGGGATGGTGGCAAGGACATGGAAGTGTTTGAGGCTTGTAAAGAAGCTATCCCAGAAATGATAGGTCATGCAGTCAGAGGCACAGAAGAATACTTTGGCAAGAACGTGGAGATGGTGGGTGAATACCAACGCGTATTCAAAGATGACAGGCTAGACATACCTACCATTATGTTCTTGGATTATGCCGATGACACAAGACAGATTGACCTAAAGTGTAGCCTGCCTGTAGCCAACCCGCCCAAGAAGGATGGCACAAGAACCTGGCGTATACCGAAACCAAAGACAGAACCCACCTGGAATCAGGTAGCGCAGCAGGCAGTGTACTGGAAAGGCACTGGCCTAGTGCCAGCCTTGCTGTTTGTTACTGGCGAGGGATACAACCTATGCACACCTGATAATTGCGACATGCTGAAGCCTGACGCATTAGAAGAAGCCTATGAAAGAATAGCGCAGCGTTGGCTGACTATCCAAAACCTGATGAAAGCTGCTAATGGCAACTGGAAAAACCTGTTTGGTATGGTTGCGCCTGACTTTGCAGAGATAGCGCAGCGGCATGGCCCTGAGATACTTGAGATTGCCAAACAAACTTGGAGGGTGGAATGAAAGTACCGACTAGGGATGAGATAGAAGCAGCTTTGAGAATACCAGAGGTAAACGACAAGACTGACGCTATGGGCAGGGTTATCAGGAAAAATAACTACAGCCAGATTAAAGTGAACAAGGGTTTCAATGTTGGTAAGCCGAAAGGGAAGGGTAAGTATGACTGAGGTAGAACAGGAACATGCGCAAGCAATCGACTTTACGCAAGAGAGATTGAAACGCATGGAAAAAGATATGGCGCACATGCAGAAAGACTTGGACGAACTCAAGACTATGCTTGCGTCATTTATGAAAGCGATTACGGACTACAATGAGGAGGTGAATGACAATGACTGATTTAACACAAGCAATGACAGTCGTGGCTGATTACTATAAAGACCACGCTATCAAGCAAAAGGGCGGCAAGATGTATCTGCAAGTGGTGCATCGTGTCGAGGCGTTTCGCCGTGTGCTTGGTGCAGAGTTTGGTATCGACACAAAGATTATTGTGGATGATGGACACCGCGTTGTCGTCAAAGCCATTGTTACAAACAGTAACGGAATCACTGTTGGGTCTGGTATGGCTGAAGAAATAAGAGGGCAAGGCCATGTCAACACAACTTCTGCCTTGGAAAATGCAGAGACATCTGCTATAGGCAGGGCATTAGCTAGTCTTGGTTTGTCAGGCGGTGAGTACGCATCTGCTAATGAAATGGATGCAGTGCCACGCAAGGCAGAAAACCTTAAAGAAAAAGCGCAAGTAGCCTACGATAATATCAAACAGAATCAGACGGTGGCTGTCGAGAAACAAGACCCTCCAAGTCAACAGTCTCCGGCCCCGTCTGAGCCAACCACAGAAATGACCCGTGAAGAACTTGATGCCAAGCACGACAAGGGCGTGTGGCAAGACATGAAATCACGCTTGCGTCAAATGAAGCATGTCAATAATGTTCATACTTTGTTTGAGTCTATGAAGCCTAAAATACAAGACATTAAACAACGAAATCCAGAGGCAGCGCAGCATATTGTTAAGCTGTTCCTTGATGCTGAAGATAAACTAACAACAGGAGAAGCCTAATGGCCTTGAGAAAAATCACAACTATTCGCTGCTTTGCGAATGACCCAGATAAAAAAGCAACCCATAGCAACTCAAACTGGAAGCCCTATGTAGGTAAGGAACCAGGTGATGTGGTTCTTAGCAAGGACACACGGCATCAAATCTCTGTTTTTGCAAATGAGGATGGTTCTATTGATGTGAGCATCAGTGAACGCATTGCAGAGGATTACACAAGCGGTGAAAGCATTGCTGCTAACGTAAGACAGGGCGGGATGCGTAAGATCGCCGAGTCAATGGAAACACCACCCGCACCTAAGCCACAGATGGCACTTGATGATGAAGTCCCTTTCTAATCTGGAAACTGCCTTTCATGCTTTAGACCATTGCAAGGATGTACTCTTGGAACGGTCTAGGTATGGAACGGTGGGTGATAACTTCCGGCAAATCAGTGAAATGGGGTCTATGATTACAGGCCACAAGATGACTGAAACACAGGTCTGCGCCTTTATGATAGCCGTAAAACTATCTAGGTTATCAGCCAAGGATGAGTTTGGTTTGAACTGTAATCACATAGATTCATTCGTAGACATCATAGGCTACAGCGCGATTGCTTTAGAACTGCTGGAAGATGGCAAAGAAAAAGTTTGATTCACGCCAGATTGCATGCGCTGTATGTGGTCACAAACATTATATAAAAGATGGTGGATGGGTAATGCTTGGGAGTAAGCAGCCTATCTGCTATTCGCTAAACAAGAGGGAATGTTATGGAAAGATGCGAGTGTTGTGGGCAGCCAAAACTAGGCAAGCCAATAAAGAAAAGAGGAAGGTGGACATTCTTAAAGAGTTTGAAAGTTGGTGAAGCGCTTACATTTGATAACTGGCTTGAACATGAAAGGGCAAGGGATGCTGCGCGACACTACAACATCCCTTACAAAGCCTTCAAACACAAAGACGGTTCTGGCTATAGTCTAGTTATTTCTTCTTAGACTTCATAATCTTTTTCTGTAAAGCGGCAGGCAATGTCTTCTGCTTTGCAGTCAAGCCCTTGCCTTTAGCGGCTTTCTTCTTTGGTGGACGACCCATTTTTGAACCGTAAGTTCCTTTTCCCATAGGCATAATTACTTTCCTTTCTTTGCTTTATTACGCTTGGATATTGCTGCTGCCTTCGACTTTGCATCAGCCTTGCTGCTTGCACCCCATGCCCTGAGAGACAAGAGTAACCTAGTCGGCTTACCATTCTTTCTTTCTGGCCCCCTCATACCGCCCATTCTCGCCAAGAAACTTGCGCGTCTTGGGTTGTCGCCCTTCTTTACAGGCGCTTTAAGATTCATACCCTGCTTCTTAGCAGACGCACGACCCTTGGCGTTCAACCCGCCTTTAGGGTTCTTGCCAGCTTTGCGCTGCCATGCTGGTGACTTAGCCATCTTTGTTCAGCCCGTGGGTGTACCCGTCTTGCTTGTTATATGTAAGCGACTCACCTCTACCGCCTTCAACGTAGCTACAATGTATCCAGCCAGAGTTGCCGCCAGTATAACACTCAAGAATAAGCTGGTCATACTCTAAGTTGTCCTCAATCCATCTTGCCAGGTCATAGTTGTCTATGCCTGCTACCTCAAAGTCTGCCGCCTCACCTTTGGCATGTTGGCTGTCCAAGCTACTGCCGATTGCAACACACAACTCTGGACTGCGATAACCAGACGACACTAAAAACGAACCAAACTCATCACGGATGGGCTGCAATATCTTTTCACACAACAGTTCCATAGCCTCAATGTGATGCAGTTCTGGGGCGTTGGGGATGCCCTTACGTTCAGCAGTCTGGGATTTAACCATTTCTTCTAACGTAAAGTTAGGTGATAAAGGATAAGTCATTTCTTTTTCTTTATTAGCTTTGTTAAAACTTTTGCTTGCTTCGCATGGGAACGAGAGGCTTTTCGTAACCCAGCCGCGACCTTTTTTACTTTAGCTTTTGCTTCGCGCTTCATCACTTCACCTTCCTAAATCTTCTGGTTTTTTTGGCAATCTTTTTAGGCTGCTTGGAAACTTGTTTACCAGCTTTAGTTGCCTTTCGTTTAGCACGGGTTGTCGCTGCGTACTCCGCTTTCGATAACGACTTAATGGCAGCGGAAGGTAAATACCGTTCCCCCGTGGCTTTAGACCCTTGAGTAGACGGTTTGCCACTTTTGGTTCTCCACTTCTGCTTAGTCCAAGACTTTAAGCTGCGTTGTGACTTAGCTAAAGGCATTACCTGTATCCCCCGCCTTTGGCTTTGTACTGCTTTGCAAGCATCTGCGCTTTACGCGCCGACCATTGGCCTGGCCTGCCACCCTTGCCACTAGCTTTTATCCTGTTAAACAGGTTCTTGCGCATAGTTGGCTTGGTGTAGTTACCCGCCTTGTTGACTGTGGATTTACTTTTTTTAGCTGGCATTACTTTGTTAATCCCTTTGATTTTTCAAAGCTACGCATACCACCTAGCCCAAGCATGCCTAATAATACAGTCATTAGGCTATCCATGTCAAAAGATGGATAAGCTACAGCCTCTATGCCCATGTATGCAGTCACAACATCAGCAGTTGGGAAGATAAGGAAGTGCGCAAACAAAGCCAGGCCACATGACCAACCCACAAAGGGTCGCCAGCCCGACACAAAAACACTTCTTGACTTGGCTTCCTCAGCATTGACAGCTAACTGGCCTTTAGCTAGTTCTTGCGCGTGACGGTCAGCCATAGTAGCTAACTCATGCGCCAGCTTGTTCTTCTGGTCTTTGTCCTCAACAAATTTATCTAACAGCCCTGTTACTGGCCCTATTAATGCCTGTATCATTGTTTAGCCTCTACTATAAGTTTAAGTTTTGCTATCTCGACTTCCAAAATATGCACCTTTTGCACCATATCCTGAACGCTTGCTGGCGGTGTCCACTCATCAATCCAGTTGTCGTTCTCCTCAACTTCTTCCATTGTCAGTTCAAGATTGTGTTCAAGGAAACTAATGCGTTCTGTCAGCCCAAAATAAACCCAAACACTGACCGCTGTAAAAGCAATCATGCTTATAAGATTCCGCAATGGAATTGTTATTTCACTTGCTTCGTTTAACTTTGTAGCTGCTTGTTTCATTAGTTATCTCTACGTCCTCTTACTGCCGCCAACGCTTTATTAAACGAATAAAACTCCGCTTTATCTTCATCAAATAACTTAGGCGACATGCGCTTTGACTTTTGTTGCACCTCAGAAACTGGCAAGAACACTGCTTTCCTATGTTGATAGCCCACACAGCATAATATGTCATAGTCCTTAACACTCCCAATAATCTTATTCTTGCGTCCATGCCCAAACTGAAAATGGTAACTCGGAAGGCGCTTGCCTTTCTGTAATAGTAGGCTCGCAGTCTTAACTTGTATCCTGATAAATTCATCATCTTTCCACGCTAATAAATCAACCTTGTCTTGCTGGCACATAGACACTCGCCAACCTAATGATAACACAATGGAAGCGGCCTGGTACTCACCGATAAGACCGATTGTCGTACTCATCCAACCTCAATAGACCTTGCTGTTGATACCATTACAGTGACAAACAAACCTATCACTACGCAAACAAGCGCAAAGATAGACAAGCCAATCTTAAAGTTATCAAGCATTTCTTGCTGGGCAATCGCCGCTTCTCTACGCGCCTTGGCTTGGGCTTCCCTAGCCTCGCGTATTCTCTTAGCGCGTTCATCTAATATAGACTGCCAAGTGCCTGCGCCAAACCTGTGGTCTGTCAAGCGCCTAATTTCAGCCACCTGTTCAGCAGCTAACCGTGCGTCTATCATTTCCTGGGCAACACTCTGAACGCCAAACTGGTCTGCTATTCCCACGCCAGTTTTTTTGTTACTAGCAGCTTGGACTTGCTGTTGACCGTTAAGAAGCGCATCTATGTCGCCTGCAATAGCGCCAATGTCCTTTGCAGTTCCAAGGGCTGACTTAATCCCGTCCACACTTGCTTTGACAAGCGCTATGCCAGCTAATGCAGTGCTAATCGGTTCCACTAGGAAAGCATACCCTTCTTCAATGTCTGGCAACGCCATTGTTTAGGCATTAAGCCCTTAGTCATTTCGCCAACATCACGCCCCATTTCCATTGCACGGCGTTCACATGCAGCGCGGGAATCATATGGGCCGCGAGTGTCGTGAAATTCGATACAATCGGTTGGAGTCGCTATCGCGCAAGCCAGTACGATTGCCTTAAACATCTTTCCCTAGAAGCCTCTGAACAGTCCTGGTTTCCCAGATGCGTATCAACACCCAGACACCAGTAATCAGCGCCACAGCGTCAGGAACCATAGCCATCCACGCGGCAACTGTTCCTGTGCCAGCAGCTACATCTAAAATGACTTTGGTTTCATCGTTCATTAGTCACCACTGTTTGCCGCTAAGTGCGCTGCGTAAGCGTCTTTAACCGCTTGAGTAAATACTGTGTTGCAAATTGCTTTAACATCTGCGTCCTCACCAGACGTATCTTGATTTGGCAAAATAATTTTGCGGTTAAATGTTTTGCTAATTTCAACGCCATCTCTTTTGATGATTGTTGCTGTGCGAACACCAACAACTTTATAATCAGCCTTACTAACGGTTTCGATTTTATCGTTAATTGTTTCTTCTGTTAAAGCCATTGTTTATCTCCTTTTGGCTATGCGGACTGTCCGACCCAAAGCATACGCAGTGGGCTATTGGTTTGTGATATATGTAATTGAAAAATAAAAGTCTGATTCGTCATCAATAATATGCTGATGGTCTATGTTAGTACGACCCAACTGAGGAGTTGCTCCTCCCTGATTATGTCGCTGGTTAAAGAAGGTAAGAACATTCTCGCTTGCATCAGCCATCACAACTGAACTATTAACATTGTCCATATCAATCAGACTTGTCACAACGCTACCAAATGTGTCAGCAGTGTCAGGTGTGTAGGGTAGACCGCCGATACGAAATACTTGATTTGATGTTGTTCCTGTTGTGTTAACATCAGTTAAAATAGCAGTAACGTGAACATTCCTGCCAATCCTAGTGTAGTGTGCGCTTGAGACGGTAAATGTAGGGTTACCCCCAGATGCAGCATTACCAACAGGTGTCCAAGTGCCTTCTTCATAGTCATCTAGTCCATTAGCGGCTGCGGTGTCGCCGTTGAATTTTAGTCCATCGCTATCAATGCGGATACGTTCGCCTACACTTCCACCCGCCCTCGTAGACAATACATATGAAACGTCTTCAGTTCCATCAGATGCATCCGTTAATACCGCATCAAGTCGCACACCTTCCGTTTGTTCTGCCGCATCATTGTCAAACATGTAACGTATACGACCTAAATTATCTCCGTCAGCAGGGCTGCTACTGTCTCGTGTAAGGTCAAAGCGCGGTCCCGCTGAGGCATCTGCATCTGTAGATTTTAGAGTAAGCTGAGTGGAGTTATCGGCTGTGGTGATTGTAAGGGGTACAGTCATAGCTGCAGTGTCGTTGCCAGCATCAAGAGAGAAGGCACTCGATTCTCCAGTAGTTTCAAATCTAACGTCAACATCTGCGCCAGCTTCATTAAAGACTACTGATGTTGGGCCTAGCATCATGGCTTCTCTGAGGTCGCCAGCCCTTCTAACAAAGAAGCGTAGCTCTGAATCCTCTGTGCCATCGCTCACATCTTTTGCTTGGGCTTCAATTTCTGCATAGACTATATCTTCGCTGGCATCATTTTCGCCTTTGTAACGAATTGTACCTAGTACATCATCATCAGCAGGACTTGCGCTATTCCTGCGTAGGTCTAAACGTGGCCCTTCTGTAGCATCAGCATCTGTTGATTCAAGTATAAGCTGAGTAGTATTGTCGGCCGTGGTGATGGTACATAAAGCAGACGCTGTGAAGCCACCAGCTAAGCTTGTAGCTGAAGCATCAGCACCAGAATAGCTGAACTGGACAGTGATTCCATCATCGTTGCTAAATGTTCCATTGCTTACAACATGAGTTACCGTCACTTTGCTATAACCAGAGGCATTAGTAACTGAACCAGTAATCTTGAACATAGCGTAGGTTGAAGCAGTGCCTTCTTTCGTTACAAGCACTATGCCTCTTGCTGTAGCATTAGACACATCATCCCAAGACTGTACAAACGTGCTGATGTCCACACCATTGTCATCATTATCATCAATAAATATGACAGTTGCAGAACTGATTGTGCCGTTGTTAAAAGCTAACTTGCCCCCACCTGGGTCTGCATCAGATGTGCTATTGCTAAAGGTCAAAGCCAATCCAGCGTTAGACCCAGCAGCACCAGTTGGCCCTGTGTTACCAGTAGCCCCTGTGTTACCTGTTACAAGCCCAAAGGCCAGCGCTAATGCACCGCTGCTTGCAGTGTAGGTTGCGCTTGCTGTGGGCGTTCCACCAGCACTTACGGCTGATACAGACGATGTGATTGTATCTACTTTGCCTGCGGTGACTTGCAAATCGCCAGAACCATCAAAGCCAAGTACCTTATTTGCACGGGCAGTAGCGTCATCAGTAAACTCTGATGTGGCAATTATGTTTGTCTGTGAAACCTTGAGTGACCGTCCAATTTCTTCTTCAAGTTCCTGAGTAATTAGCGTCAGTTTATCTAGCGCATCCTCATGGCTTTCGGCTGGAAACGGGTCATTTGCTACATAATCTGTTAGCTGGGTACGGGCTGTATTTCTAAGCAGCACAACAGTCTCACCGCTTACTGGTATGTTACCAGAAGTAAATACGACATTGCCGCCACTGGCACTGCCAACACCTGTTACAGTGTAATGCGTAGTTTTTGTCTTTGTGGCTTCAGCACCAGTCGAATCAGTACGGATGACAACCGTAATATCGTCATCATCGAATATCTTGAAGTCATACGGAAACGTGTCGTTTGACCCATCGCCGTTTGCGCTTTTCTTAGTTGTGGTGCTACTAACTGTCATTTTAAACTCCTAGAGTATATATACCTTATTTTGATGGTTTAAGAAAGCACTGGCTTATTTAACGTATTGAGAGGGTGGAAAGTAAAATTCCTGGCCTGTGTCTTTTTTCATTTTTCTTTCCATTCTTTTGAAGTAGCCAGGGTTTACAAACTCTGTCAGTTCATAAGCAAACAAGTAATCCACAGCTAGTTTCCCGTAAAACAAGTTCATGTACGGTGTATTGCGATACATTAGCTGCGCGGCGGCAGCAGCACCGTCGTCACCATCTCTAAACTTGGCGAATAGTTTTAACAAGTCCCCTGCTGTACCAAGTGAAGGGCCAGCAAATGTCTCTAACGGCGACTGCCCGTATCTGTTGAACTCACCAAATATAAAGTCACCGTATATCCCCGCGCCGCCGCCTTGAGTAAAAGCCCTGACGAAAGCATCCTTGCTTTTAGTGAAATCGTCAGAAAATATTTCCTGTGGTTCTTTGCCCTTTAGTATGTCTTTTGTTGCCACTGAAATGTACCCCATAGCAGTAGTGCCAAGCATCATTTTAGCAACGCCTAGTTTGCCGCCAGACTCTAACTGCCTCCCTATTCCTTTAGTGACATAGGTAATCGGGAACCCTTTAAGCTGCATTATCATTCTAACAGCTTCGCCTAACACAGTGCCTCTCTCCGTGCCTTGGTTCATTATCGCACGTTCACGCGCACCTGGCGTTGGTATTGCTGTGTCGGCGCTATCTGAATAGTAAGAGGCTATCTTTGTGCGCAACTCATCTTTGTATTGCTGGCGCATATCATCGGTAACATCTAGCGTACCACGCAAGTCCCTGATAATAGGGTCTATTTTTTGGTTGTCTATACTGTCTATTACATCAGTAGTAAGGTACTGCCGCCCATCTGCCATTGTTAGGTCTAGGTCACGAAACAAAGGCCACTCAGTTTCACCAATGTTATACAATCCCAACAGACGCTGGGTGGCCGCTGGTACTTGTGAAAAATCTTTTTTAGTGTAGTTTGCCAAATCTGCTGAAAGCATACGGGCAAGACCAACTTTTTGCGTGTGGTTCCACCACTGCATACCGTTCAACTTAAAGAAATACTGCTGCGCTTTTGATATTTGCCCAGGCGCACTGTCGTTTGCACTAAACCTAGAGTGTATTTCTGCCAGTTCGTTCTCAACGCCAATGTTCAAAAGCAGCGCTAATTCTTTTTGTTCTTCGCTATTGAATATT
>Ga0181413_1000552_pt1 | contig 11484 bp, 18 predicted proteins | sample 36SPOviralmetaG_FD_130111 | JGI IMG/M metagenome (GOLD analysis project Ga0181413, IMG submission 130111) | Marine viral communities from the oligotrophic San Pedro Time Series (SPOT) site, San Pedro Channel, CA, USA - 36 SPOT_SRF_2012-09-28 | ecosystem: Environmental > Aquatic > Marine > Strait... | reverse complement strand
GTTATTATCAGTCACAACTTTGTACATGTACTTGGTTGATAATGATAAAATAGAACCACACATACCAAGACCTGTTGAAAGAGAACAGGTATATCGTGGAAACTTTTGGGATGCAGAGACTAAGAAGTATTACAAGTGGGATGAGTTAATCGAACTTAAAAAAGAGAGGGAGTAAAATGACACAACATGATGAAGCTGTTGAACAGCAACGAGAAATACTTGAATTAGAAAAACAAGCTAAACAAATTGTAGCTATTGACACAAGGTACAAAGATGGGTTATGGTATAAACAAACTGTTGACTATGCTGATGGTCGAAGGGTTACAGAGTACAGAGACAAACGCAGAGCAACAATAGAGGAACATTATGAAAGGTGAAATATTTGGATTTGGAATTGGATTAATGATAGCTTTAACATTAATTAATGTAGTATTTGTAGTGGAAGAAGTTAAAGAACAAAGAGGACAAAGCTATGAAGTTTGTCGAGATAAACTGTTCAAAGCTTATCCACAAGAAGTAGATTACAAAGAGTGGAGGACATGTATTAATGGCTAAGACATGGAACAAAACTGCTCATGTATCTGCTACACAAGGCAGGGGTAAAAAGACAAGTCAAGGTAGAGGTAATGTTGCCTTCTCTACTATGAATAAAAATAAGAAGGCATCGTTTAAACAATATCGAGGGCAAGGTAAATGAACATATTTTATTTTTATGATAAAGATGAATCTGATAGTTTTAAAAAATCAGCAGAAGCACAGCCTGATAAGATGTTAGTAAAGATGCCGCTTGAAACAGCACAGATGTTGTGCACAGCACATAGAGAACTAGACGGTAATGAGTATGCAGATCGTGTAGGACTTTACAAACGTGCATACTGGAATCATCCGTGTACGATATGGGCAAGAGAATCTAGTTCAAATTATATGTGGCTATATGAACACTTCTTAGCTTTAGGTGAAGAGTATAAATATAGATATGGTAGAGAACATGCAAGTATAATTAAACTTGCAAAGCCTTTACTATGTATCCCTGACAATATTAAAACAGGTGCAATGACACCACCTGCACAGGCTATGCCTGAGGAGTATAAAGATGAGGATGCTACTGTTGCTTATCGTAATTATTGCATTAACGAAAAACACTATGCCAAATGGGAACGTAATAGAACTAAGCCTACTTGGTGGACAACACAGGAAGCCGCTTAAAGTTTTTGAATTTAAGTATTGACAAGAGTTATTGATTATGTTATAATGCACCTTATGTATTTAAAAGAAAGAGAAGAGTACCATACAGAAATTCTAACTCGTGATGAGTATAGAAAATTTGGTGAGTACCTTACAGTAAACAACTTAAACATTGGGCATGTTGTTGAAAAGTTAGATGATACATTCAAGGTAACATTATCTAGTACACCTCTTACCTTTTGGGAGGAGATACTAGAATCAATTAGAACTCTTGATTAAGCATACTAAGGGACAGCCCTCAAATGTAACTTCCTTTAGTCCTTGGTATTCGACAGAAGTCGAGCAAGTTTTCGGTGCTTTGTGCAATAAGAACCGACTTCGTTTAAACACTCTCAAAATTAATTTAAAAAACTACTGTACTTTTTTATTAAAGTATGTTATAATGCACACACTTAATACAACAAAGGAGGAAACTTATGTATGAGTATGTAGAAGGAAAGGCAATGTGGGCTAACGTCACTACGCCTAACACTAGGTTCGGTGACCCTAAATATCAAATCACCGTATTGACTGATAGAGAAACAGCAGAGAGATTAGAATCTGTTGGACTTTCTCAAGTAAAGGATAGAGCTGGTAACTTCAAGTATGAAGAACCTGCGTTCTCTTTTAGTAGGAAAGTTGAGGTTGCTGGTAGAACAAACACTGCACCTAAGTTAGTTGATGTTGATGGTAATCCAATGGATGTTTCTGTTGGTAATGGTTCTGATGTTAAGGTAAAGATTAAACCTTATACAGGAAAGTATGGTACGTTTGCTGAGTTGATAGCTGTTAAAGTTAATAACTTAGTAGAATATACTGAGGCTGATACAGATAACGAGGAGTTTTAATTATGATTATTACTATTAATAATGATGATGGAACTACTGCTTATGATGTTAACAATATCAGTGATGATAAAAAAAAGCAAGAAGCTACTGTTATCGTACAGAAAGTAGGTAACTTACAAGTTATCATAGAAGCTTTAGACTTTGCAAGTCGTACACATCGAGCTAACTTAGAAGAGTTACTTAAAGATAGAGACGAAGCTGTTGTTAAATCAGAAGAACCTGAAGTGGAGGTTGAAGAATCTACCGAAACAGAAGATAAATAATAACCATTAGTGAGGGCTAATATGGAAAACAAAACTTGGGATAAGTTACATCAACCATGTCCACTTTGTAATAGTAGTGATGCTGTAGGAATAAATGCAGATGGCTCGGCAAAGTGTTTCAGTTGTGGAGAATTTATGCCTAACTATAATAATTCATGTGAAGGAAAAGATATGGTACAACAAACAACAACAAATCAAACAACGTTTAAACAACCTGATAACTTAGATACAGGTACTTTCTCTGCACTAACTGATAGACGTATCTCTCAAGGTACTGCTAAAAAGTATGGTGTAAAAGTAGTGCATGATCTACAAGGTAAGGTTACTAAACATATGTATCCATATTATAATGGACACGAGATTTCTGCTACCAAAGTTAGGAACGTTGAGAAGAAAGATTTCTTTGTCAATGGTTCCTACAATGAGACAGGATTGTTTGGTCAACAGTTGTTTAAGGGTGGCAAGTATGTCACCATAACCGAAGGGGAGTGTGATGCCATGTCAGCTTACGAACTGCTTGGTAGTAAGTGGGCTGTGGTATCCATCAAGCGTGGTGCACAAGGAGCAGTCAGAGATATTAAAGAAAGCCTAGAGTTCTTTGATGACTTTGAAAATGTTATCGTTGCTTTTGATAATGATAAGGCAGGTAAAGAAGCATCAGTTAAAGTTGCGAGGTTGTTTAAACCCGGCAAGGCTAGGATACTCACACTTCCTAATGGGTTCAAAGACCCTAATGAAATGTTACGTGACAACAGACATAAAGATTTTGTTGAAGCGTGGTGGGCTAGTAAAGTTTATACACCATCAGGTGTCATAAATGTTACAGAACAACGTGAGAAGTTTCATAATCGTGAGAAGAAACAAAGCATCCCATATCCTTATGAAGGACTAAACAAAAAGCTGTATGGCTTAAGACAGGGTGAGCTTGTAACTCTTACAGGTGGGACAGGACTAGGTAAGTCTAGTGTAACCAGAGAGATAGAGCATTGGCTTGTAAAACAAACACAGGACAACGTAGGCATCATAGCATTAGAAGAAGACTGGAGACGTACCATTGATGGTATACTTTCTATTGAAGCTAACGCTAGGTTATACATTGACCAAGAACGTGAGAAGTTTTCTAAAGAAGAACTTGATAAGATGTTTGACATCTTGTATGATGGTGAGAATAAAAACAGAGTATGGGTTCATTCCCACTTTGGCACCAACGACATTGATGATATCTTTACTAAGCTTCGCTTTATGATTATTGGATGTGACTGTAAGTGGGTGGTCGTAGATCATTTACATATGTTAGTCAGTGCAGTACATGAAGGTGATGAGAGACGAGCCATTGATTCTATTATGACTAGACTTAGAAGTTTAGTTGAAGAGACTGGTGCAGGTATTATACTTGTATCACATCTTAGACGTGTCGATGGAAACAAAGGACATGAGAATGGTATTGAAGTAAGTCTCTCTCATCTACGTGGCTCTAATAGTATTGGTCAGTTATCAGATTGTGTTATTGCATTAGAACGCAACCAACAATCAGATGACCCCGATGAAGCTAGAACTACAAGACTGCGTATTCTTAAATCAAGATACACAGGTGATGTAGGTATGGCAGCTAGAGTTATCTATGATGCAGATACAGGTAGATTAACAGAGCTAACGGATGAGGACATAGAGTTTGACCCGTCAGCAGATGAGGCATTTTAATTATGGATTTAGTATTTGATATTGAGACAGACGATTTACAAGCGACACTTGTACATTGTATTGTAGCTCAAGATGCAGAGACAGGTGAGATATTTAAATTCCCTCCTCATAAATTAGAAGAGGGGTATAAGTTTCTTGCAACAGCAGACAGACTTATTGGACATAACATCATTGGGTTTGATATACCTATGGTGCAGAAGTTTGGTGGTGTTGATCTCAGTAATAAAGAAGTAATAGATACTCTTGTATTATCAAGGCTGTTCAATCCTAACAGAGATGGAGGTCATAGCCTAGAAAGCTGGGGCTTTAGACTTGGACTATCTAAGATTGAGTTTGAAGATTACTTAAATTATTCTACTGAAATGTTAGACTACTGTGTTCGTGACGTTACTTTAAATACTTTAGTATATAAAAACTTACGCAATGAATCCAAAGGATTTAGTAAAGGTTGCATTGAACTAGAACAGTCTATAGCTGGTATTATAAAACAGCAAGAAGTAAATGGATTTAAGTTTGACATGCAATCTGCACTAGTTCTTTTGGCAGAGCTAAGAGAAAAGAAACAACAGATAGAAGACGAAGTTCACGATACGTTTAAAGCTAAGTGGGTAGATACTAAATTAGTTACGCCTTACATTAGGACGACAGATGGTAAGCTTTCTAAACGTGGTCTTACCGATGATGAATATGCAAGGTGTTTAAACACTATGAACTATGAACCATTTATGAGACAAACGTTACAAGACTTTAATCTTGGTTCTCGTAAACAGATAGGAGAATATCTTATCGACTTTGGTTGGAAGCCTGAAAGGTTTACACCTACTGGTCAGCCGATTGTCGATGAGAAAACTTTATCAGAGGTTACACATATACGTGAAGCTAAACTTATAGCAGACTTCTTATTGATACAGAAACGAATAGCACAGGTTGATTCATGGGTTAGTTCTGTTAGAGATGATGGTAGAGTTCATGGCTTTGTTATACCTAACGGTGCTATCACAGGCAGGATGACTCATAGAAATCCTAACATGGCTCAAGTTCCATCGGTTCATAGTCCTTATGGTAAAGAGTGTAGGTCTTGTTGGGTTGTTGATGAGGGCAATGTTCTGTTAGGTGTAGATGCTAGTGGTCTAGAACTTAGAATGTTAGCACACTATATGAACGATGAAACATATATCAAGGAGATATTAGATGGAGATATACACACAGCTAATCAAAAAGCTGCAAAACTTAAATCAAGAAATCAGGCAAAAACATTCATCTATGCACTCATGTACGGTGCAGGAGACGAAAAGCTTGGCAAAGTGGTCGAAGGAAATACGACAGATGGTAGACGAGCTAGAGAATATTTCTTCGATAATAACCCTGCATTTAAATCTCTTAGAGATAGAGTTACAAGAGCAGCAGGAAAAAAATTCCTTAAAGGATTAGACGGTAGAAAGCTTTACATAAGAAATAATCATGCAGCTCTGAACACTTTATTACAGGGAGCAGGTGCTATTGTTATGAAGAAAGCTTTAACTATACTTGATGGATTACTTAAGTTAAATACTATAGACTATAAGTTTGTAGCTAACATCCATGATGAGTGGCAGATAGAAGTCAAAGAATCTCAAGCAGATTTTGTTGGAGAGATGGCAGTTAAAAGTTTTAAACAAGCAGGTGAATTTTATAATCTTCGTTGTCCGTTAGATGGCGAATACAAAATAGGGAGGGACTGGAGTGAAACACAATAAACATTGTCTAGACTGTAATGTTGAATTAACAAAAGATAATTGGTATTTATCTCGTAGAGTAAGAGGTGAAAAAATATGTATTGATTGTTTTTCTTTATTTAATAAAGCACGTATGACAATAAAAAATAAACGCATGAGTATTGGAAATACTAATCATCCTTTTCATGCTGTATATAGAACTCAAGGTAAACTTGCAGCTTATAAAGCAATGGGAATTATTAATCATAATAATAAATTAGAGTTTATTAAAAAAGAAACTCTAGCTTTATATGACCAAATAAAAGAAGGAGAAGTGTATATCATAACTAATCCTGCTTGGAAAGGCTGGATAAAAATTGGTATGGCTGTTGATTCTGAAGACAGATGTAAAGGTTATCAAACATCTAGTCCTCTCAGAGATTTTAAATTAAAATTTAAAAAATACTTTACTAATAGAAGAACTGCTGAACAAAAAGCTCATACTTTATGTTCACAGAAAGCAGAAAAACGTAAGGGTGAGTGGTTTAAGCTAGATATGAAAGTAGCAAAAGATATAATAAATAACATAGAGGTCGTTTAAACATGGCTAAATCAAAGAAAACCCTTGACACGCTGGTCGAAGATATATATAATAAGATAGGTGTACTTGCTGATGGTGAGCATATTGACTTAGACGAGGACACCATTGAACAGTTTGGAGAATCCATGAAAGAGATTCTTTACAGTTGGTCACATCCTGAACCACGTGGTAAGTCTACTCTTCGTATGTCTAACATAGGGAAGAAAGAAAGACAGCTATGGTTTGACATGAAGACTGAAGGTACTCCTGAAAGGATGCCACCCTCTTTATTTATTAAGTTTTTATACGGGCACTTGCTTGAAGAGATTGTATTGTTTCTAATAAAGTTATCAGGACATACAGTAACTAATGAACAAAAAGAAATAACAGTATCCGGTATCAAAGGACACATGGACTGTGTTATTGATGGTGAGGTAGTGGATATTAAGACAGCTTCAGGCTTTGCCTTTAAGAAGTTTAAAGATGGAACACTAGCAGAGAATGATATCTTTGGATACATGGCTCAACTTGCAGGGTATGAAGCAGCAGAAGGTACAAGCAACGGTGGGTTCTTAGCTTTAAATAAAGAGTCAGGTGAGTTAGCTTTATACAAGCCTGATAACTTTGACAAGCCTAACATCAAGAAGAAAATAAGGGATGTTAAAGCAGCAGTAAAGCTGGACAAGCCACCTAATTTATGTTATAATCCTATACCAGATGGCAAGTCAGGCAACATGCAACTACCTAGAGAGTGTGTATATTGTAGACATAAGTTTGAATGTCATAAAGATTCTAATGAAGGTAAAGGTTTAAGAGTATTTAAATATTCTAATGGACTAAGATACTTAACTCAAGTACCTAAAGTTCCTAATGTCATAGAGGTGACACAAGCATGAGTGGTAAAAGATCAAAGCAGTTAAGAAGAAAAGCAAAAGACTTACTCATTGAATGGATTAGAACTATGGTTCCTGATGGAGAAGACCCTAATAGAATCAATAGACAAAACCTAGATGAGTTCTTACCTACGCAAACACATATCTTTGCGGGTGGACAATTTAGAATAAGTGCTTATACTTTAAAATGGTTTTATAAAAAAGTAAAACGTAACCCCGATGTAACACTGGAGAACATCAATGCCTAAAAGAGTACCTCGTAAACCGAGACCAAAGAAGATAGGAATACCTAAAGGATATGATAGCATGTGGGAAGTTACCTTACATGAAACTATATTAAAAGACTGGAAACATCACTATGAGTCTATTAAGTATATCATTAAGAAAGATTACGAAGTAGACTTTGCTAAAACAATAGAAGATAAAACTATATTGTTAGAAGCAAAGGGTAGATTCTGGGACCACGCTGAGTACAGTAAGTATCTTTGGATAAGAGAAGCACTACCTTCGAACATGGAGTTAGTCTTCTTATTTCAAAAGCCTTTCTCTCCTATGCCGGGAGCAAAGGTTAGAAAGAACGGAACCAAACGAACCCATGCTGAGTGGGCTGAAACTAATAACATTAGATGGTTTAGTGAAGATACTTTACCTGATGATTGGAGAAACGATGGAGTATAAATTTAACGAAAGAAGATATATAGTTGAGTTAAAAGAATATATTGATACTACTTATGGTGAGCACTATGCTTCCGATAAGTATCAAGCAACAGATATCATTATTGATTCTGGTCATGGTGAAGGCTTTTGCATTGGAAACATTATGAAGTATGCTAAACGTTACGGAAACAAAGACGGTAAGAATAGAAAAGACTTGTTGAAAATATTACACTATGGTATAATAATGTTGAACATACATGATAAGGAAACAAACAATGGTTGAAGATAAAGTAGGAATAAAAGAATACTTAGGTATTAAAATTAATTACAGCAATGAAAAACTATTAGATAAGTTTAGTCTTGATACATTAAAAGACAGGTACTTATGGGAGAATGAAACACATGCACAAGAAGCGTTTGCCCGTGCCTCGGTCTTCGGGGCAACCTACAAAGGTCACACGGATTTTGAATTGGCTCAAAGGCTTTATCACTACAGTTCCAGTTGTTGGTTCATGTTTAGCACTCCTATACTTAGTAACGGGGGAACAAGTCGTGGTCTTCCTATTAGCTGTTTTCTCAATTATGTACCTGATAGTCGCACTGGGTTATCAGATCATTATGACGAGAATATTTGGTTGGCATCTTCAGGTGGAGGTATTGGTGGATATTGGGGAGACATTAGGAGTAACGGTATTTCTACTACTCACGGTAGTAAGTCTACTGGTTCAATTCCTTTCATGCATGTAGTCGATTCACAGATGTTAGCCTTTAATCAAGGCACAACAAGACGTGGTTCGTATGCCGCTTACATGGATATTAGTCACCCTGAGATTGAAGAGTTTATTAACATGCGTAAAGAATCAGGTGGAGATATTAATCGTAAGAATCTTAATCTTCATAATGGGATTAACATCACTAATGATTTTCTTAAAGCTGTTGAAGAAGATGCAGACTTTAGATTGATTGACCCTAAGACTCACGAACCTACTAAAATTGTTAATGCTAGAGACTTGTGGTGGCAGATAATTAATGCTAGAGCAGAGACCGGTGAACCTTACATGGTTAATATAGATACATGTAATGAAGCATTACCTAAAGAACAGAAAGCTTTGGGTTTAGAAATCAAACAGAGCAACCTTTGTTCTGAGATTACTTTACCTACCAATGAAGAACGAACAGCAGTATGTTGCTTGTCTTCTGTAAATTTACAATACTTCGATGAGTGGTCTGAGAACCCCATGTTCATTGATGATTTAATAACCATGCTTGACAACGTGTTACAACATTACATTGACAACGCTGTTGATACAGACAACTTAGGAGAATACAATGCAAACTTTAAAAGATTTCAGAAACATATTAAGCCGGGCAAAGAAGGCTTTGTTAAATCTGCCTACTCTGCTTATAGAGAAAGGTCGTTGGGTCTCGGTGCGATGGGCTTCCATTCGTATCTCCAATCACGCAGCTTACCTTTTGAAGGTATCTATGCTACGGGCTTCAATCATAAAGCGTTTAAACACCTTAAGATACAGGCAACCCGAGCTTCTGAAAGACTTGCAGATGAAAGGGGCGAAGCTCCTGATGTCAGTGGTAGTGGCAGGAGGAACGCTAATCTACTCGCTGTTGCTCCTAACGCTAGTTCTAGTATCATATGTGGCGGTACTTCTCCTTCGATTGAGCCATATCGTGCTAATGTATATACGCACAAAACTTTATCAGGTTCGTTCCAAGTTAAGAACAAATACTTAGAAGATGTTTTAAAAGATAAAGGCTTAAAGAAAGATGAACTTACTGCAGTGTGGAAAGACATAGCCGGTAATGAAGGGTCAGTTCAACATCTAGATATATTAACAGATGATGAAAAAGAATTATTTAAAACTGCAAACGAAATAGATCAGATATGGATTATTGAACATGCATCTAAACGACAAGAGTTTATTTGCCAAGCACAATCTGTTAATCTTTTCTTTACCATACCTACAGCCACAGAAAAACAAGAAGTACACGATGAGTACATGCAGTATGTTAATGATGTACATTGGTATGGTATGAATAAACTAAAGTCTTTGTATTACTTTAGAACTAATGCTGCTCGTAACGCAGAGAACGTAAACACTAAAGTACAACGTATCAGACTAGAAGATACTGAATGTATTTCATGCGAGGGATAATATGAACTGTTGGTATTGCGGAACAGATTTAATATGGGGTGGAGACATTGATCTTTCACCAGAAGACGATGGTTATATAATGGAAACTAATTTAAGTTGTCCTAACTGTAAAGCTGAAGTCTTAGTATATATGCCTGAACCGGAGGAAGAATGAAACAAGAAGAATTTAGAGAGGTGTTTAGTCAGAAGTTTTCAGGCTTTACAAGTAGAATGTGGGTAGATTATTTAGACGAACATAAAAATCCATTCGCAACAACCGATGATTACGCAGGATATGTAATCAATAATTTAAAATATTTAGTTAAGAAATTTAACGAGGAGAACAGATGAGCTTATTAGACACTAGAGATTATTACAAACCTTTTGACAACCCGTGGATGTTTGACTACTACGTGTTACAAAATCAAATGCACTGGATGCCCGAATCAGTCCCGCTACACACAGATGTAAAAGACTGGCAAGAGTTATCTGATAAAGAAAAGAATTTACTTACACAAATTTTTAGGTTATTTACTCAATCAGATGTAGATGTCGGTGCAGGGTATGTTGATAGATACATGCGTATCTTCAGAAAGCCCGAAGCTAGAATGATGATGGGTTCGTTTGCAAATATGGAATCAATTCATCAACATGCATACAGCTTGTTACTTGATACAGTTGGTATGCCGGAGATAGAATACAAAGCTTTTGCAGAGTACGAAGAGATGTCTAACAAGCATGAGTATGTACACAACATTAAGACCACCAAGGCAGATAAGAAAAGTATTGCAAAAACTTTAGCAGTTTACTCAGCCTTTACAGAAGGACTACAGTTGTTCTCTAGCTTTGCAATCTTGTTAAACTTCCCACGCTTCGGACGTATGAAAGGCATGGGTCAGATAGTTACTTACTCTATCCGTGATGAGTCAATGCACGTTGAAGCTATGACTAAATTGTTTAGAGAATTTATTCAAGAGAACCTTGATATATGGACAGATGATTTCAAAGCAGAAATCTATGAGATATGTAGACAGATGGTAGACCTTGAGGACAAGTTCTTAGACCTAGTGTTTGACATGGGAGACCTTGAAGGACTTACTAAGAAAGATATGTATGCTTACAACAGATACATAGCTGATAGAAGATTACTACAGCTTGGATTAAAAACTAATTATGACCAACGAGAGAATCCTCTAGGGTGGTTAGATGAAGTCATGGGTGTTGAACATCAAAACTTCTTTGAAGGTCGTGCTACCTCTTACATGAAAGCAGGACTACGTGGTAGACAAGATAAAATAACCTTTACATCCTTGGAGAATAATAATGGTTAATAAAAACGAAGCAAACTTGGTAAGTTTTAAAGTGCTTCTTACACGTAACAATGATATAGTTACAGAGTTTAGTATGTTACCGGAGGAAATGGTTGATGAGATATTCCCTCTTGATGAGAGAGACCTAATCAAAACAATCCTCC
>Ga0181413_1000550_pt1 | contig 11495 bp, 15 predicted proteins | sample 36SPOviralmetaG_FD_130111 | JGI IMG/M metagenome (GOLD analysis project Ga0181413, IMG submission 130111) | Marine viral communities from the oligotrophic San Pedro Time Series (SPOT) site, San Pedro Channel, CA, USA - 36 SPOT_SRF_2012-09-28 | ecosystem: Environmental > Aquatic > Marine > Strait... | reverse complement strand
TTTCAAGCCTATTTTAGACCAACCCGCGGACGTGACTGGAGCGTAGCGACCCCAGACTTCATTGAACCCTCTGGGGGCACGTCCGCCGATTGTGGCCCAACTGTCGACAGCACCCACACTTCCTAGGCCCCCGAGGCCGCGCAAGTATCGCCACCAACTCCTCGTTCTCCACGCGTTCGAGGTTTTCGTACCACGCGTGCACGCGTTGTTCCGCCTCCCGCAGCACCGCTTCTCTCTCCGCTTCTCTCTCCGCCTCCCGATGCGCCTCCCGCAGCACCGCTTCTCTCTCCGCTTCTCTCTCCGCTTCTCTCTCCTCCTCCCACGCCGCCACCGTCCGCTCGTACGCCAGCCACCACGACCGCCGCCTCTCCGTCTCGGCCGCCAGCCTCTTCTTGTTTTCATCTTTCTGGTAAAAGAACTTCAGATGATCGCAGAACTGCAGGTACATGCCCTCGGGGATCTTCTCCGAGTGCTCGTCCAGCTGTGCCATCATGTCCAAAACCCTCTCCTCCGAACTCATCCGCGGTTGCCCCAAGCCTTGAGTGTACATTGTTGTTCCCTTTTTTTTATATCTTTCTCACTTTTGGTCACCGACTTAGGACCCCAAAGTCCAACGTGCCCCCTTAGACCCCCGTTCTTTCACGTCCCCACTCTTCCTCGTCACTATCATAAATACTACACCGAATACCAGTAGACTACCAGCCACTATCACCTCTATCATCTACTCTTATTCCATTTTATTTTAATGCGTCCTGCATCTACCCGTGTGTTTAATCTCTCCATGTCTATGTGGACAACCCGCTCCACCATGTGCGGCATTGCGACTTATTCGATATTGATATTTCTTTCGGCTACCCCGGTTGATACCGGTGCAACTTGGGCGCTCGCTATGCCAAGCTCCTACACAATTCACAGGACAGGGGTGCGTATTACATTTAACAAACTTAGTAGCTGGTGGACATGAAGATCCTCCATCATGCCCCCGTGTAGTCAGAACAAAGTCCTGACGCTGTTCTCCACCCCCACACGCCTTAGAACACCCCCCTGTATTCCTGTAATGTCCTTTACTGGCTTTACAAGCATCCATTTCTTTCTCTTTATCTCCCGCTGAACATGGAGCCCCCCCGTGCTCAGCCTTCCGTTGAACTGTGAATAACCTCTCCCTTACTCCATCGTCCTGGTTACATGTCGCAGTACAGTCGGTCCATGGACTCCAACTTCCCACACAATCTATGGGTTTCTTCTTTGGTACCGGTGCTGGTGCTGGTGCTGGTTCCGTTTCCTTAGCCTCTTTAGTGGCTTGGGGACCCTTCTTATCTGGAACTGGTACTGACTCTGGTTCTTGTTCTTGTTCTTCCTCATCCTCATCCTCTTTCTTGTTTACAATCATATACCCACCTATACCTATTGCCACAGAAAGTAACAAAAGTATCAGTATCAGTATTACTAAAATCATACTTAATATAAATTATATTTTTATTTTACCACGTAGTTCTTGTAGCTTTAGTACCACACACCATTTTCCCACATCTTATCCCATAATTTTTCGTATACAGGATCGGTTTCGTAATCAATGTTAAGTAAAATCGTATACTTGTTAGTTTCATTGTTCTCGATGTAGTGATATAAACCTGGTGTTAAGTGAACAACATCACCTGGATGTATTCGCTTCTCATCAAACTCTATACTTTTATTTTTCAAAACTTTTTTCAAACCTTCCATTTTCAAATCTTTTACATCATGTAGAAATGTAATCTGTTCTTCATCAGAGAAATTATCCATTCTAAATAATAAAATATCTTTGTATCCATGAACCATGATCAAATATCTATCGGTTGCATCGAAATGTGCTAATATTCGTTGAGGTGTAGAATTCATTCTAAAAACTGTCATATCAGGTTCTCGTAAATTGTGTCTTTCTACCACATCACGAATGATATGTCCGTATTTTTTGTGATGTGAATCGTTAAACAAAGACCTACATTGTAAATATCTCGAACAATCTTTATTATTTTTTATTGTATCATACGTACCCTTGATTTTATGTTCATACATACTTCTAGGTGCATTTTCACCGTCACCATAAAGTTTATTCAAGTTATACACTTCTATTTCAATAGCGTAATACTTTTTATACAATAAATAAAGTATAAAAAGTAATATAATAGCCACTATAACTATCATCTAATTTACTATAACATTTTAATGATTCCTGCACCTACCCGTGACTTTAGACGCTCCATGTCCATGTGGACAACCCGCTCCACCGTGTCTAGCACTGCGACTGTGTCGATATTCATATCTCGTTTTACCACCACGCCAACCACATCCTAATCTGTTGCCCCCACTTTCAACTTTATGCCAAGCTCCTATACAGCTTACTGGACACCCATGCGTATTACATTTAAGAAACTTAGTAGCTGGTGGACAAGAAGACCCCTGATCATGCCCCCGTGTAGTCAGAATAAAGTCCTGACGCTGTTCTCCACCCCCACACGACTTAGAACACCCTCCAGTGTTTCTGTATTCTCCTTTACTGGCTTTACACGCGTCTAATTCTTTCTCTCCATCTCCTGCTGAACACGGAGACCCCCCATGCTCAGCCTTCCGCTGAACTGTGAATACTCTTTGCCTTACTCCATCGTCCTGATTACATTTCGCAGTGCAGTCGGTCCACGGACTCCAACTTCCCACACAATTTATAGGATCTGGCTTCTTTGGTACTGGTGCCGGTTCCGGCTCCGTTTCCTTAGCCTCTTTAGTGGCCTGGGGACCCTTCTTACTTGGTACTGGTACCGACTCTGGTTCTTCTTCCACAGATGTGGACTCGTCCTCATCCTCTTTCATTTTTACAATTATATATCCACCCATACCTATTGCCACAGAAAGTAACAAAAGTATCAGGATTGCTAAAAACATACCTACTATATTTGAATATTTTATTTTCATATTTACTAATCATCAAATATTTTTCAAATGTAAAGGGTTCATAAAATATCTCATTTGAATTGTTCATCAAATAATCCACATCAATCCATGTCACCCGGAGGAGGGGTTCCAAAACTTCACATGCAACATTGGGGTAGTTTAACTTGATATATTCATATCTATTTTGAATCACATTGAAAAATGACATAATAACATCCTCGTATTCCTCATTGTATTGTTCAAATAATTCTTCGACGATATCAAGATAAACTTGTTCACGCTTATCTTGATACCAATGCCTTCTCATTCTTGTAAAACCCTTGAAACACATAGACCCCCTACACATTGGACAGGAAGCCTTACCCTTCATGTACCAAGACTTTGTACATCCATGACAAAATGAATGCCCGCAAGTGAAGTGACATCGTGCATTACTTTCGTAACATACTGGACACTCCATGGACTTTGCAGAGTCCATTGTTCTTACAGGGTAGACCCTTTTGGGTCAGGTGGGGGCAACGGGTGCCGGTGAGGAGGGCTTTGAACTTCTCGTTCTCGATGCGGAGGTATTCGTTTTCAGCAATGAGAGCAAGAGTTTCCATTTTTAATTATTTTTTAGTTTCATTACAATCACTTAGGCAATATTTACACTATTGGGAACATTCCACCCCAAGCTAAGGTTATACCACGTCTCGTTCTTCGAACGCTTCATGATGTCTTTCAAAGACAACTTTGATGGATCGTCCCCCCCAAGCTTCAACTTCCGGGTTTGGAAGTAAACACCACCCTTCTGTGGGTTTTTTTGGTAAGCACCATCTCGGTGAGATTTCAGTTCCAACTTTTTGTCCTCACCCGTCCTAGAAACCATATAGTATGGGAAGTTAGTGACAAAATATTTCCACTGGGAACCTTTCTGCTTCGTCTTGGGAACATATTTGTGAATCAAATTCCAAACAACTATCTTGATGTATAGAAGTCGTTCCCTCGGATCTTTGTAAACAGGTTCAGCAAGTCCATTGTCAACCATGAATGAAATGAAAGATTCAATGTAGCAGAAATGATGCTGTGAAAGTTCATCATATTGAGAAATCTCAAACATCTTCCTAACTGAAGCTGGAACAACTTTCAATTCGTAATGCTTTTTGAATTCCGCAGGGGTAGATTTCACATCACCCCCTGTAGGTTGGGGGCGACCGATTTTGTTGGTCGTGACAATCTTGTATTTACCATCATAGACCTTCTTGAAATGATTCTCAAATGGAGATTCAGAGTTTGCCATCGAATCATAGACAGTGACAGTTTTTCTTGCATGACTCACTCGAGCCATTCCATAATGTCCAAAATTAGTTCCATTGTTGGGCATCCATTCAATCATAATGTATTCAAGTCCAGACTTCTTCTTAGGAAGTTTGGTGTTGTTGGAAGTTTTGAGGCACCTGAAAGTAACTTTTTTACCAGACTCCTTCAGTAGGGCTCGGATGATCTTCTCAAAAACTCCACCCGCGTGTAAATAAAGTTTAGCCATCTCAGAAGCATCTTCGATAGCCATAAGATCACGTGCACGTGTAAGCTTATTCATCCGCGATTCGAGATAATCCTTTTTATCAATATTCGAAGTAGTCTCCCCCTTGAGTTTCAAGAGGGTCCTCCTCGCGGGTCCATTTTTTAATAATTTTACTGGAGTGAGCTCCATTATACTACATAATTACAAAATAATTTCTCACTTAGGTAGTATAATGACAAAACAACAGTCGACATATGCCAATTCCATACACTATTATCGTAGAAGTGAACAAATTAGCAATAATCAGGCCCAATATTGGTTAGAACAAATACGCCAACAAAGAAAAACAAAAAAAGAAGTAGACGATGTGTATAATAATTTTACGAAATTCATAAATACTTTAAAGGTCAATCAAAAGAAAAAAAGGGAATCTGCCAATCGAAGGAGGAAATTAAACGCTATGGATGGACCATCTCCGCGTCGCTAAGACTATCTCAAATCACATACATTAGGAACAACCCTCACAGGCTTCTTCAAAATGACCACCACCAACGTGATCACATTTAGAATAAACCCCAACGTTGTCATGATCAATAGGTCGTGGACCTCATCTTTTATTTCATTTAATCCAAACATATATATTACATAAGGTTAGTCTCTAAACCGATTCACTCATCATGCTATGCAGGTGCTCACAAAAGTTCTGGAGCTTGGGCAGGATCTCACCGTTCCACGTCTCGTCATTCTTCTCGATGAGGTACCCCTTCCTCTCGTCATTGAACTGCTCAATCAACCGACAATATTTGATGTCCTTCAACATCTGAAGGTATGTCTGACACTGCACATTCTCATAGTCCCTCACCCGGTTGAAGAGACATTTGGCACGGTTCTTGATCTCCACCAAAGTCCTAGAGCCATCCTCATTCTCTTGAATCCTATCAATCCTCCCAACAATCTGGTACAAAGTCCCCTCGATCGTACATATATCGTAGGTGTAGTACGTATCATCCCTCTTCAAAACAGCGCTGTCCAGGTCAGCAGTCTTATCCTCGTTCCGGGTCCCGTGGTTGGTATAGAGGGTCTTGCGGATGTAATCCTTGGTGTCAATGAGCTCTTTGGGGGTCAAACCAGAGTACTCAAGTTGATGGTAGAGAGCCCGTGTCTTCCCAGCGACATCCGCACTTGATTCAGATTTAAAAGACGTCGCTGCCTCGAGAATCTTCTTCGTCGTCTCCTTAGAGTTTAAGGTGTTGACAGCCTCATCATCCTTCAAAACACCCTCAAATGTTTGAGGCTTGTACTTCTTCCACAACTCCGATACCAGATCGGGGACCTTGGTGAAACCAATTCCAATAGCGGAAGACACTGAAGATGCAGAGATCACAACCTTCGGGATTCCCAAAGGCTTCAAAGACCTCTCATGTCCGAGGAGGTAGGGATACACCTTCCCACACGCAATACAATCTGCCAGGGAGTTGTGGGCGTTCTCAAATTCCACACCAAAAATCTCCTTATAGAGGACACCCAACTTAATAGGTGTCAAATGCTTCTCCTTGTGCAACTCCAATGTGCACCTGAAATTGAGATTCTGAATCAGAGACAGATCCAGCTGATGCCGAATCATCTCAGATCTGAGAACCGAGGTATCGAAGATTGCATTATGGGCAACCATAGTAGTCGTCCTCGGTCCAATGAAACGAGCAAAGTCCAAGAAAACTTCTACGAAGGGGCGACCCTCTCTTTCAGCCTTCTCTTGGGTGATACCGTGGATATCAATCGATCCCTGACTGATCTGGAAGTCAGTCGGATGGATGATAGCATCGAAGGTATCAATCAAACGCCCCTTGTTAGAAAACCTCGCAGCAGATAGGGAAACTGCGCGACACATGTCAAAACAGTGGAGGGTCTCTGGGGTGATGATCTTGACATTTCGTCGACCCTTGGGGAGGCCAGAGGTCTCAAAATCAAAAGCAATGTACTGCATACAAGCCATACTTTTGGTGTTGAGTTATACTCTACTATATTCTTTATGTTACTTAGGTAAAGAATGTTCTGTTTTCCTTTTCATTGGTTTAAAAGGTGGAAATATACAGAACTTGATGAACTTGAGGAAATCCTCATGACGGATGAGTAGGCATTTTGAGAAACTTACAGTCTATCATACAATTACAATATCCTAATGGTGTAAACATCCAATATTTGGTCGCGTAACACTTCCACGGTAAATACATGTCCTTGGTTACGTAACGCACCAATCGATCCCTAAATATGCTCATACCTTTCCTGAGTATTATTTTTTCTTTGGGGTCATCATCTGTCTCATATTATTTGTGAGATTGTATCCAGTCAGTTCTTTGAAACGCTCCTTATTACCATTGACAGCAGCCCTTCGAGCCTTTGTCGCCGACGGAGCACCGTTTGGGCGGTTTATAGCCACACGTTTAAAATTCAAAAACTTAAATGCGTCTTTACGATTTTCACCAACTATCATCACAGAGTTCGAACTAAAATTCTCACTTATCTTTGCAATACTCTTATTCTTAGCCGACGACATAAAAGTCACATTGGGAAACCAACCCCTTAAAATACGTAATTTATTATCCACGGGAAGGGGGTTTCTAATATTTCCAACCGAATGTGAAACAATGATCACTGGTTTTTTATTGAGGTTGCGCGCTTTATTCACAATTCGTTCAATCATCATCTTATGTCCCAAGTGTGGTGGATTAAATCTACCGTATGTGAACACCACATCCATTTATATACCTTGAGATTTTTCTCGAACAGACCAACGACCATTTATCAGTGCATTCCTCTTCTCCCAGTCTGTGACCTCCACGGTTTCGGTAGGTGGGAAAATAATAGCACCCTCGTCGACCACCATTGTATGGTAGTAACTAATATCAAGGGCAATTCTCGGAACACATTCTACACGGGTAGACATATTTGAAACAGACTCCAAAAATGTCTTGTACCTGTGAGCATCATCATAGGTGATGAACGCAAGAATATTATCCACTGGAAGTTCATCCTCGTCAAAACTCTGAACCGAATAAACCCCATCCGCGTACAACGTCAAAATGTAAAAAGCATCCGTTTCCGAAACATGATCCAGTTGTCGACTGTGTCTATGAATATGTGAACGAACCGGTTTGATAGATTTACGAGGTTTGGAGTGTACTCGGTACGACACACGTGGTTGAAGTGGTGAACGAACTGCGAACATTTATTTATTTATAATGCGTTTCTTTAAACGAGTAATCTGGGTAATGCTTCCGTAAATATTTTTTATTGTTCATGAAAATTGTCAACTTCTCAATCTCACTCATATTCTCCGTGGTCAACCAGACAATCTTCTCATCGTGCTGAACCTCTGTATTCATAGTGAAACTGATATTCTCCACAACTCTTGGCACCGGAATCAAATGCTTTTGTAAAGTAAATAATCGTCTCGTGGCCATTTTACTTTTACCAGGAAATAATATCACTTAGGTAATATAGATGAACTCACTAAACAGGGGTGTTGAAACAATTTATAAAAAGAATGATAAAAAACTTTTCAAGTTGAAAGGTGAAGAAATTGTTCGTTCATCTAGTGTGTGCCAAAATGATGTAGAAAAATCATTCGTTACAGAATCTGTCAAAACCGCCGACGCGTTGGTTATTGCTTACGATGTCTATAAAACCGGGGTCAGAGGATCGATCAGAGGGTTCGCATGTGTCCAGTTCAAAACCTACCCAGATTGGGTCTACCTGGATTTGATATGTCGTGGCTCCACCACGAGAATGAATTATAGAGGAAAGCCCTCTGCCGCACCAGGAAGAGCTTTGATCGAAAACATAAAGGCAATAGCACGCTCGATGAATCGTAAAGGTATAGTTTTGTCCGCAATTGATAGTGTGGTCGGTTACTACAAGAGACTTGATTTTCAGGTTGCAGCCGCGGATTTGACGTGTGATAGAAGAAGAACACAACCCAGAAAGGCACGGAACATAACTTTAACGAAAGACTTTTACAAAAATGGGTCAAGGTTGTACGAAGGTGAAAATAAAAAACTAAAAGCCAACAACTATGGCACCCTCATGCAGTGGTGTATATAATGAAAAAAAATATATGAATATAGTAAAATATGTCAGGTGTGTCGAAAACTCGGACGCGGCGAGGAGGGAGGGTGGCGTCGGCGACGTCGACGTCGACCACGAGGGCGAACACACCCCGCAGAAACAATAATTCGGAGAATACCGCCACATCTGCAATCAGGACATCGGGCAGGCGTGCGGGTTTTACTGGTCAGAAATTGGCAATCTGGACCATACTGATCACTGCCACCCTTGGTGCGATGTTCGCTCCAACATTGGCAGTTGGTTTTCAAAATCAAAGATTGAAAATTGCTCATGGCTTGAAGAGACTTGATATTAAGTATGCAATTATCAATCAGAGAGAATCTAATGAACTAAAAAAGGAATTGTTGAAGCTACAGGAACAAGCCCTGCAGCTAAACGCACTTTCCAACTCTCTCGCCCACAATCAACTTCAACAATCTTATAAACGAGAGAAAGTCACTAAAAATGAGGCCTCTAAAGCCGCCGCCGCTAACGCATTCAGAAATATCACCTACTTACCCTCCAGGGCTGTATCAACTGCTACGGGTGTAGCTACTAATGTACTAAATATACTCAACAAAACCAGTAAAAATACGAAAAGAACCATTGGTGCGGTAACCGAAACTGTTGCCAAAACGACGGAAAATGTTCAGGAAACAGCTGGTGTTGTGACTGGTAGTATGGTCTCCACCAGCAAGTTCTTTGGACCCTTCGCCTTTGCGGCAACCATGGTTGTAGTCGCAACCATGGGAGCATCTATAGTTGGTATTTCCATTCCTGCCAAGGTCATCAAACAAATTAGGATATTGCTCACCTCTATGATAAGCAAGGGTGTGCCAATGACCAAGAGTGTACTCGTCGGTATATTCAATAAGTTATATTCCTACATAAGAACCCCACCTGCTGCCAATTCCGGTCGGTTTGAGAATGTTACAAATTAATATTGCCCCCTCGTAATCATTTTGTGGATCTCACCCACGCTCCAAACGAAACCCAAGATTCTTCCGGCGTTTTTACAAGTTTCGTTTAGAGTGTTCATTTCTTTTAGCTTCGTGTAGTTTTGGGTTTACTTAGGTTGTTCTCAGTCGTTTGTTTCTTCGTTGATTATTGGCCATAGGCGTCAGCTGCTAGCGCGCGGCGCGGTAAATGCGTTTAGCGTTAGCATTTGCTCTAGCTTTGATAGTAGCTAACGACATATTTGAGTTGTTTTTACTGAGATTGGATAAATATACAGATTTAGTTAGTTTACCCCTATTACCAAGTTCTCTCTGTAATTTATTAATGTACGCACTAAGATTTTGAGTACGTGTGATTTTATTTGCTCTTTCACCACGTTTTGTGAGTCCACCCGCAGCTCTTGATGCAGCAGCTGCAGCTGGTGAAGCACCCTGCTGCTTAAGCTGATTCGCCTTGTTCTTACGTAAATTAGTTTTGAGTCTATTCAAATAAGTTTTTTGTCTATTTATAATTCCATTTACTTCTATTTTCTCATTAGCATTAAGACTATTTATCATTTGAGACTGAAGTTGCCCCGCGGTGACAGTTGCACCGTTTCTACCATAACAGATATTAGCTTTATTAGCTAATCTACCACAACCACTTTTCGTAACAAATTTGACATGTTTTGGTTCCATACCCGTATAAATTATAAAACCAGTCACGGCATCTTCAATCATACATTTAACAATTTTCCTGTTTAACGCGTTTACATACAATCCTGTAGCGATACCCATCTTATCGCCACTTCCCACGATTGTATTGAACTTAGCAGCGTACATAAATTGAGACAAGTCTCCAATTGTTTTAAATAGAGCTGGGTATTGAGGAATTTGTACATTTACCATAACATTTTTACCATCTTTCTTACGTTTAACTTTTTGAGTTTTAAAATTTATCGAACCATTGTTAGCCTTTACAGGTGTCAATATAGACCCATATGTCTTATAGGACTTCCCAGCGATTGTTTTACCTATCAACTTAGGATACGTTACAATCCGTGCCGCACGTCCCATTTTATTAGGCCCACCACCAGTTAAAAAACCGAAATTAGGGTCGTTGAACTCTTGAATAAATTTATCTCTAAATTTTTCAAAACTGTCAATCTTGTAAATGACTTCATCGTGTATTAAATCATAAAACATTGTACGTATCACACTATCTGTGAGTGTCACTTTCTGAACCTGATTCGAATTGGAAAGTAAAACACCCTCACCAGCAAATTTAATCCTATCATATTTTCTAAGAAAATCGATAAACGTGTCGATGTATTTACCTTGATTGTTTATACGACTACCATTATTACCAAGATTATAGTTTGAATTTAATACACTTTTTTGATTTGATCCAAGAGCTTTACCATCGATCACGGCTTTTACAAGTGATTTAAATACAACTTGAGAAGTTTCTGTATTTTTAACCGGTTTGTATGGATACGTAGTTAACGATGTATGAGGTGTAAACCCTAATGCACCAGAATCATCGTCAACTGTAATATGTTGAGTTACGTAAATAAGTCGTTCCTTGTTGGTCGTTCCAGGTAATTCCAATGCGAATGTATAAGGTCTAAAATCGAAGACGGTACTTGGATAACATGGTGAACCCTTATTGTTTCCAGTATTGTTTCTGCAATTCGAACTACCATTTGAAGTTTGGGTGTACCCCCTTCCGAAGTCATATACAAATTTAAACATATACAAACGAGATTCAATATAGTTTCGCAAACTCCAGTTTTTACTCATGGTAATACCCGGATCACACAAACGAGGAGTATTGTAAAGAATTGGTACATTGGCCCTTTCAATTGTGTGTGTGAGAGATATTTGATTTTCTTGATCAATAGCTGTTAACCATTTACACCAGTTTTTGGAATGAATATCTGGTAACTGAGTTTTACATTGCTGTTTTATAATAATCTTTTTGTTGTTTATACATTCCCCGTCTATATGCGCAAGCATGTTTC
>Ga0181413_1000546_pt1 | contig 11539 bp, 2 predicted proteins | sample 36SPOviralmetaG_FD_130111 | JGI IMG/M metagenome (GOLD analysis project Ga0181413, IMG submission 130111) | Marine viral communities from the oligotrophic San Pedro Time Series (SPOT) site, San Pedro Channel, CA, USA - 36 SPOT_SRF_2012-09-28 | ecosystem: Environmental > Aquatic > Marine > Strait... | reverse complement strand
TAGAGGTTTAGAATATAGTAAAACAGGAACTTTACTTGGTATGTCACAACAAAGACTAGGTGCTGCTAATCAAGCTAGAGCAGAGGCGAAGGCACAGCAAATGAGTGCCGTTGGTGATATTGCTGATGCTGGTATGCAAGCTGCTCAAATTGGTATGAAAGGCATGGGTGGTGGTGGTAGTGGTGGTGGTACTTATAATGCTGGTAATTTAGCAAGTGGAGGTAATCTTGGGGAAGGTATGTATGAAAAATTAACCGATACTTACGATCCTAATAATTAACAAATATAAATATGGCAAAAAAACAAGGAGTTAGTTACTCACCAAATACAGCTTTAATGCAAGGCGCGGGAACAGCATATAAAAACTGGGACAATGTACCTGGTGTATATGCTGGCTTGGATAAAGGAGTTGAAGGCGGTATGGATTTAGCTAAAGATCAAATGGCTGAATTAGAAAAGCAAGAGTTGAAAGAGCAAGGGATAACCAACAGAGTTGATGCTATGAAGCAGAAGATTCAACAGGAGGGTGGTTCTTTGAGCGAGGTTGACTATTCACATGCAACTAAATTTATGGAAGGCTTAGGCGCTCGTTATGAAGAAGCTTCGAAAAACAAAGACAATGAAGAGCTAGCTAAGATTACAACTGAATATAACGGTTATTTATCTAATATTAATACACAAAAACAAAATAGAATAAATATTGGTGGCGATCCAGAAGATCCAGATAATACTGGGCTTTCAAAAAGTGTAAAAGGAAGAGACTTAGATATTTTAACTACATGGGGAGAAGGTAAATATAAAGAAGTGTATACAAACGAAGACACTAAAGAAAAAGTATATGTAATGGAAATGCCATATCTAGCGTTTGGGCAGACGTTATACGAGGACGTAGAAATGACAGAAAAAGAAATTATGGGTTTGGCTAATTATAAAAGTCCTGAAACTAGTATAAAATTTTCTAAGTTTTTTAATACAGAAATGAACAGAAAAGAACTTACTAGTAATGAAAGACTAAAAGGTAATATCGAGCGTAATATTGTGCCAGATAGTCCACAAGCATTAAATGCTTATTTAAATGACGAGGGTTTTGGTATGGAAAAAAGTAAAACTTTTACTCAATTAATGCAATTAGAAGAAAACAAAAGCACCGTATTAGGATTAATTGATGAAAAAACTAAAGACTATTTTGATGGAAATGATAATAAGCTTGACGCAGCTGAGTATAAAAACTTTTTAAATGCTATAACATCTCCTAGTCATCCATTTTGGCAAGGCAATATGAAAGCTTGGGATTCTTTTGCCCGTCCAATAACAGCTGAAGCTTTAACAAATATAACACGTAACACGTGGTTAGCCGAAAATCCACAAGAAATCGAAGAAAATGATGGTGGTGGTGATATTATGAAGATTATGGAGGAAAATAATAGCGAAGAATCAACAGAAGAAAAAAGCTAACATGAGTGAAGTATTTATAGATAATAAATATCAAGGTGGTTTTGTTGGAGATTTAGAAACTTTAACAAGTCAATTTCAAGGTGGGGATGTGAACAATCCGTTAGACAAGGAGGATATCGCAGCATTAGAGTCTTCTCAAAAAAATATTGATTTAATATTAAGTAATAAAATACCGTTAACTAACGAAGCTAAATTTGAATTAAATAACTTATTAAAATTTCACGAAGAAGATTATATCCATTACTTTAGGTCTATTTATTTCACTCCAGAAGAAGTTGACAAACTTTATTCAGCACAATATAATTCGCAAGATATTACTTCCTTTGATGATGTAGAAGAACCTAAAAAACCAAATGCTCATGAAAAACTGTGGAAAACATTAAATGATAAGAATAATTATAGTGGTACTTACGAGCAATTCCAAGAACAATTTTCATCCGTAGAAAATCAAAAAAAACTACTTGAAATATTAGAACAAAGAAATTTGTATAAAGGTGACCGTGGTGATTTCATGAACACATTTTTCCCAGCTGCTGACGAGTTAGAGCCAGAAGTAACAACGGTAGACACTACTGAGGAAGTAGAAGCTGAAGTAAAAAACAAAGAGATTGATTGGAATTCTCCTGAGTTGAAAGGCAAGTGGACGTTTGCGTCTGATGAAGTTGGACAAGGTATTTGGAGGCGTGAATACGAGGTAGAAAACGAAGATAAAACTTTATCGACAGTTTCAGAAATAGTACCAAGTGACAATGTACCAAAGGAAGTTTTGCAAGAATGGGAAAAAACTAGCAAAGTAAAAGCTGAAATTGAAGGAGGACAAGAAGGGCAAACAGCTTGGGAATTTTTAGCTGGTAAAAAAGATGCAAAAATAACTACCACTCCAGTTTATGAAAACGTTGCTAATTTCAAGCCCGATGTAAGCGAAACAGAGGTAATAAAAACCGATATAAATTCACAAATTTCACTGTGGAAAAAAGATCAAGCAAAGATGAAAGAGCTTGATACTAAACTTGAACAAACAACAGTTGCGCCAGTTACATCTGGTGGTGGTATGGAGTTTATGGGTCCAGAAGAAGGTGCTACAGGTGAAGTGGGGGTTGATGTTTTGAATAAAGAAGCAATAGACAAAGCAAAACAACAAGAATTAATTAGACAAAGAATAGCAAACGGAAGAGTTGAGTTAGAAACGAGTATTAATAATAGTAGAGTTGGGAATTATTTAAAAGAAGCAGCTAAACTTTGGCCTGAAAACCAACCAATATCAGAGCGTACTGACGAATGGTTATATTCTACAGCTGCTCAACTTATGCAGGCTGATGATGAGCAGGGGTTAATGGATAAAAAAATAGCTCAATACATGGAGGATAATCAAGGTATTCTTCAAGTTATGAATCCTGATTGGGCTGAAAAGGAAATTGAAAAAGCAGAAGAATATAAAAAGACTTTAACAGATAAACAAAAAGCTAATCTTGTTCAGCAAAATTTTTTAGCAAATGATATAAAAATATCTGATGGTAAAATAGAAGATTATGTTATCTCAATAGATAATATAGATTATAGTAGTTATGAAGTTGCGCTAGGTGGATGGGATGAGCAAATTAATGCTTTAGGTGAGGTTAATGAATACTCTTCACAAGAAACTATTGATGAGTATAATAGACTTAACAGTGAAAGAAATAAAGTCATACGAGATTATAAATTAGAAGAAAAGAATAATAAAAAATTATTTGACGAGTATACTACTGAAGTAAATAATAGAAAAAAAGCATACCAATCTTATCTTAACACGGTAAATTTAGATACAGAATTTAATCAACAAGGCACTGATTTAGTAAACTATATGAATGCTATGAATCGTAACGGGCATAATATTACAGCTGCAGTTACTTGGGTTGGAACTTCTGCTCTACATATGGTTAGTGGTATAGAGGGTGCTATTAATGCTGTTAAAGAATTACCGGAAGATTTATTGTTTGCATATTACGATAACGACACAAGTAAAATGCCAACACAAGTAAAAATGATGTTTGCAATAGATCAAGTTCAAGATCAAGCTCGTGATGTTGGTAAAGATAAATTTAATAAGTTTGTAGAAGATTTAAATGCTAGTGCTCAAGCCCCAACAACATTTGAAGATATAGATAGTTTAAGCGATCTTGGTGCTTTTGGTATGAATGTTGTAGCAAACTTTGTACCACAATACGGTTTAATGTACGCGACAGGTGGAGCTTCAATATATATAATGGGTACATCTGCTTTCGGTAATAAGTATGATAATATAGAGTTTACAAATAGACAAACTTTTGGAAGAACAAATTATACTTTAGCGGAAAAGTGGCTCGCTAGTGGAGTGGCTTTTGGATCTGAAGTGATTTCAGAATCTTTTACTTATGGTGTTTTTAAAGCAAAAGCAGCTGGCATGAGTAATATGTCTTACGAAAGAGTTAAAAATGCTTTTGGAAAAAATGTTTTTGAAACAGGCAAAAGAGTTGTTAAAAGAACAGCGAGTAATCTACCTTACATGTATCAAGAGTCAGTAAGTGAGGGTTTTGCTGAGCTTGGTAATAATTTTGGAGATAAATATGTTTTAGGAAAAGACATAAGTATGGGGCAAGGAATACCAGGAGCTATGCTTAGTGGTTTGTTTATGGAAAGAGCAATGTCGATGCCTACTTTATATCAAGATGTTTCTTCTATATTTGCTGGTAAAAACTACAAGCAAAAAATCGCAGAAAATAACACCAAAAGAAAAGAAAAAGAAAAACTTCTTGCAAAAAAAGATTTAGACCCAAAAACAAGAGAAAAATTAGAAAGTGATGTTTTAAAGCTAATTGCTAAAAACGAAACCTTAATGGCTCAAAATATCGAAAATATCGATATGATGTCTAATAAAGAAAAGGAAAATTTAGTAAAATTAGATACAGAAATAATAGAACTAAGAGCTACTGAAGACGCTATCAACGCTGATGAATCTTTAGATAACAATCAAAAAGAAACTTTAATTGATGACATAAGAACTCAAGAAGCAGAGTTACTAGACCAACAAGATGATATTATAGTTCAATACGAAACCGAAGAACAACGAATTGAAAAATTAGAGCGTTTCAAAAAACAACTTGCTCAAATTCAAAAGAAAGTCAACAAGTTTAACAAACGTAAAATAAAAGATTTTAGAGCTACAAATACTGGTGCTAGAGGTAGAGTTAAAGTTTTTAAAACTAGAGAAGAACAACAAGCTTTTTTTAACGAGCAAATAAGTGAAGAAAACGCTTTGCTACAAGAGCAAATTGATGCTTGGAACGAAATATTAAAAGATCCAAGCAAACTTAACGAAGCGGATAAAGAAGCGATAGGTTTAGAAGATGGAGATAAATTATTAGATATACATGTTGATCAGATAAAAGGTTTTATAAATAAACTTCAATTTGAAATTGAAAATAATAATTATAATTCTCAAATGAACTCTAGAGGATACGGTGCGTTTAGAGCTGATAAATATGGTGGTTTTGATATATTTATAAATAAAGAAAACTCATTAAGAAAAGGTGGTAGAATAAATACGGCTGCACATGAACTTTTACATGCTGTGTTATTTCAGTCTATACAAGAAGATCCAGAAACTCAAAAAGCTTTAGGAGATGCTGTTATAGAATTTATTGGTAAAAACAAAGGTGGTTTCAATAGAGAGTTTATAAGAAGAATGGAGCCTTACCAAGGTGATTCTGAGTTTGGAGAAGAGATTATAACAATAATGTCTGAATCTATAATGGATGGTACTTTAGACTATAAAGAAAGCATGTTTACTAAGCTTGGTGACATTATTAGGCAACATCTACAAAGATTAGGATTAAGAGATATTACTTTTGACAGCGGAAAAGATGTTTACAACTTTATAAAAGATTACAATGCTTCTATAGAAAAAGGATACGATAGTATAGCTATTGAAGAAATGATGGATAAAGGTGCTAAAGGTAAACTACTTAGAAAAAAGAAAGCAAGACCTACTGGTAAAAAAATGGAATCTAAAGCTGAATCAGCTAAGAGCGTTTTAAATAACTACGCTAAAGATGAAGATGGTAATTTTGATAAAAGTGAATATAATCCTAACTCCGATGTTATAGCGACAGAGCTACCAGGAATGATATCAGCTCAAGTAAATAATTATTTTGCTAAAAGACCTTCTTTAAAAATAACAAAAGATGGAAGACAAGAGTTAGAGCAAGATATTTTATTTAGATTATACGCCACAACTAAAGAAGGTAAAAACGATTTAAATAGGTTTGATGGTAGAGGTGATCTTTATGGTTTTTTAAATGGTAGAATTAAATATAGAATGTTAGATTCATTTGAATTTAATCCTACTATAATGCCTGATTTTACGCAAGAACAGTTAGAAGAAGGAAGAGCGCAATTAGAAGATGAAACATCAACACAAGAAGCTCCAAAAAAACAAATGCCTACGCGTCAATTAATTGCTTTGGAAACTTTTGGAGAAGCAGAACTACATAATGAAATTAAAAATGATTTATTAGAACTAGGTGTTGATGGAATTAATAAATATCTAGATGTTAAAAAAGCGGTAACAGCACATAGAAAATTCACTAAAGATGGCAATGAAATAACACCAGAATATAAAGCTAAACAAAAGAAACTAGAAAAAGCCGCTATAGAGAAATATAAAAAACAAGGGTTTACAGAAAAAGAAGCAAAAGCACAGGCTAAAAAAGACCATGGGGTTGTTGAGTTAAAATCTAAACGTATACCAACTGGCAAGTACTATTCTATATTAGAAAAAGTTGCGGCTAAATATGGTATAACAGACCCTATACGTTTAATTACTGAGAAAGATTTAGATACTAAACAAAGGAAATTAGCTCAAGACTACATACTCAATAAGAGAGATGAACATATCGTTTCGATACCAGAAGGAACAACCCAAGCAGGTGATCCAACTGGTATTGCTAATACTATTATAGGTAAAGAGTTTTTCAAAGCAGGTGGTAGAGTGAAATTTAAAACTACCGGAACTGGTAAAGGATTAAAAAACCAGGCTAAACAAAGAATAGAACCAGCTGCTTATTTAGAAATATTTGGTTTAATACCAAAGGCTAGAGTAAATAAACCTTCTGTTGATCCAGCTCTTAGATCACAAATAATACAAACAACTGTTATAGCTATTAATCAAGCTATAAGACAGCAACAAGACGCTTTAAAACTATCACAAGAAAGAGTTGATAAAATTAAAGATGGCAAGGGTAAACTAATGTTTGCTAAAAAAGAATTGAGAGGAAAAGATATAGGTGCGAAAGTAGAAACTAAAGAAGATTATCAAAACTTATATGAAAATAAAATAGGTGTTTATGGAGAAGGTATACATGGAATATCAAGAGTACCAAATCATTTAAGTGGTGCTAAAAAAGGAACTAGAAATTTAGACGCGCCATTTACTTATAGAGATGAAAATGGTAAAATTGTAGAAACTGGAGAGAACTATAGACAAGCTGGGGCTAGAGTTGTTAATGCTTTTTTGGAGTCACATCCACAATTTAGGCAATTGATAAAAATAACTACCACTGGTGGTAAGAAAGGTGGATTCTTTTTGTTTAATGATGCTAATAATAAATATTACAAAGATTACGTTCGAAAAACTGGTGATAAAACTAATTTTGAAGATTTAATAAATAAGAATGATGTTGAGCAAGCTTATATTTCTAGAACAAAATATAGTAGCACAGGTGCTTTGTATAATAAAAACTTCCATGATAAATTATTAAAAGGAGAATTTGATCAAGAAAACAAAGAAAGACTACCATTATTATATGATTTCTACAAGGCTATCGAAGCTCATTTACAAAACTTTCCAGAAGATGTTTGGATGTTTGAAGAAATATTACTAGACACAGGTAAACAACAAAATGTATTTACTAGGATATTAGCTCCGTTTACATTTTACGCTGTGGATACTAATGGAGATCCAATATTTGATCAAAAAATAAAAGAAGAGCATACTGATCCTCAAAATTTAATTGGTAAAGCTTTGTTAGGCGGTGCTGTTTTTGGTAAAGTAGATGAAGTTTGGAGAGTTGTAGGTAAATCTTACATGCAAGGCGCTATTCTTGATTCCAAAACCAATCCGCATGATAAAATGATTGAAGAAGCTGGATATGGAGAGAGCATGCCGCAAGTTTATTATGACAAGATAGTTCCAAGACTTCTTAGTGGTGAACTTAAACTACCTAACGGTTATTCATCTATTGTTAGATTAGCTGAGGCCGGTATTGATTTAAACATGTATAAGCTAGCTGCCGAAGGTGTTACTATAGCTGAGTATTTTGGTGTTGAAGGCATGGAAGTTTCTAGAGCAAATAAATTAGTTATAGCTCAATTAACTGGTGATGCTACTTTACAGTTTGCTAAAGCGATGAATAAAGCAAATTTAAAAACTCAAATAGCAGAGCACAATAAATTAAAAAAAGCTATATATAAAAACAAAATGATGATGTCAAAACCATCACAGGGTATTACTGTTTTAGATTTTGACGATACTTTAGCGACAACCGAGTCTCTAGTTAAATTTACTAGACCAGATGGAACTACTGGAACTTTAAACGCGGAAGAATATGCTAGTACATATGAAGATTTATTAGATCAAGGTTTTACATTTGACTTTTCAGAATTTAACAAAGTTGTAAAAGGTAAGATTGCACCATTATTTCAAAAAGCGTTAAAGCTACAAAAGAAGTTTGGTCCTGAGAATATGTTTGTATTAACAGCAAGACCACCAGCTGCCGCTAAAGCTATATTTGACTTCTTAAAAGCCAATGGTTTGAATATACCATTAAAAAATATCACTGGTTTAGCTAATTCTACATCGGAGGCTAAAGCACTTTGGATAGCTGATAAAGTTAGTGAGGGTTATAATGACTTCTATTTTGCTGATGATGCTCTGCAAAATGTACAAGCTGTTAATAATATGTTAGAGCAGTTTGACGTTAAACGTAAAGTACAACAAGCTAAGATTAAATTTAGCAAAGATATGAATACTGATTTTAATAATATATTAGAAAACGTTATTGGTATTGAGTCTGAAAAAAGATTTTCAGATATTAAGGCTAGAAAACGTGGTGAGAGTAAGGGTAAGTTCAGATTTTTTATACCACCTTCACATGAGGACTTTGTAGGATTATTATACAACTTTATGGGCAAAGGCAAAGAAGGTAATGCTCATAGAGACTTTTTTGAAAAAGCTTTAGTTGGTCCTTTAAATAGAGGCTACAGAGAAATAGATACAGCTAAGCAAGCTATAGCAAATGATTACAAAGAGTTAAACAAACAGTTTCCAGACGTTAAAAAGAAACTTATAAAAAATACTCCTGATGGTGATTTTACTTTTCAAGATGCTATAAGAGTTTATTTATGGAACAAACATGGATATAAAATTTCTGGCCTAACACCAACAGATCAAGCTAAATTATCTGAATTAGTTATGAATGATGCTGAGTTAAGAGCTTATGCTGAAACACTAAATGTAATATCTAAACAAGAAACTTATATAGACCCAGGTCCAAGTTGGGAGAGTGGTAATATAAGAATAGACTTAATAGATGCTACCGGAAGAGTTGGCAGAGCAGAATATTTTGCTGAATTTAATGAAAACGCCGAAGTAATTTTTTCACCTGAAAACTTAAACAAAATAGAAGCTGCTTATGGTAAAAATTTTAGAGAAGCTTTAGAAGATATGCTTCATAGAATTAAAACCGGAGTTAACAGACCAAAAGGTTCTAGCGCTAAACCAAATATGTTTATGAACTGGTTAAATGCTTCTGTTTCTGGTGTTATGTTCTTTAACACTAGATCAGCGTTGCTACAGCAACTTTCTAACGTAAACTTTTTAAACTTTGCAGATAACAATATATTTACAGCTGGTTTAGCTTTTGCTAACCAACCACAATATTGGAAAGATTTTGCTATGATATTTAACTCAGACATGTTAAAGCAAAGACGTGGTGGTCTTGGTACTGATATTAATGGGGCTGAACTTGCGGAAGCTATTAAAAAAGCTAGACCAGACAACATGTTTGATCAAGTATCAATTATTGTTGGTAAAGCACTTAAGCTAGGATTTTTACCTACACAGATTGGTGATAATATTGCGATTGCAACCGGTGGTGCGGCTTTTTATAGAAATAGAGTTAACAAATATATAAAAGATGGTCTATCAGTTAAAGACGCCGAAGCAAAGGCATTTACCGACTTGCAAAATATAACCAACTCTACTCAGCAGTCAGCAAGACCTGATATGACATCGCAACAGCAAGCTATGTGGATTGGTAAGTTAGTGTTAAACTTTTTAAACACACCGTCTCAGTACAATAGAATAATTAAAAAAGCCGGTTCTGATATTTTAAACAGAAGAATGACACCGCCAAATACAAGCCAAACGCAAAGTGATATGTCTAATGCGTCTAGAATATTGTACTACGGCGCTGCTCAAAATTTAATATTCTACAGCTTACAAACAGCTTTATTTGCGGTTATGTTTGGTACAGATGACGAGGATGATGATAAAAGGGCTGAGCAATTTTTAAAGAAAAAAGAAAGAGTTATTAATGGTTCTATAGATACTATACTAAGAGGGTCTGGTATATATGGGGTTGCGGTATCTACTTTAAAAAACATGGTAATTAAGTTTTTAGAACAAAGAGACCCAAAGAAATATAACAAAGATGAAGCAGCTGTGCTAACAGAAGCCTTGAATTTTTCACCTGTAATAGGTATTAAAGCTAGAAGAATTGTTAATGCGGAAAAAACGCTTAATTATAACGTAGGTGTTATGAATGAAATGGAAACTTTTGATGCTGAAAATCCAACATGGTCCGCGGTTACAAACTATACGCAAGCAATAACTGGAGCACCTGTAAATAAAATATATCAAAAAGCAATAAACCTTAAAAATGCTGCGGATAATCAATATACTGCCCTGCAAAGAGCGTTATTCCTTAGTGGCTATACAACTTGGAGTTTAAATCTTGGTGATACTGAGAAAATGAAAGAGATCAAGGAAACTGTTAAAGAAAAGAAAAAAGTAGCAAGCAGAGAAAAAGCAAAAACAAAACGAGAAGAAAAGAAAAAACAAAAAGAAAAAGAAAACAAATCTTTAATCGAAGAAAATAAAAAGAAAAAAGATGGTGGATGTGCGCATATAAATACTAGTGGGCAGCGTTGTAAAAACAAAGCTATTAAAGATGGTTTTTGTAGTATACACGAGAAAGTAGAACAAAGAAAAGATGGTAAACAAAGACAATGTAAAAAATACAAAAGCGACGGTACAAGATGTAAAATGCAAACATCTAGTAAATCTGGCTTTTGTTACTACCACGATTAGGTAAACAATTCAAAAAATAAGTGATAATAAAAAGATGGTGAAAAGACTAATAATATTGCTACTACTTGTGTCTAACATAGCGGTGGCTCAAACATTTGGAATAGAAGATGTTAAGAAGATGTTGAAGTTTTCTACGTTCTACGCTGCTGTAAACGGTGGAACGTCACTTTCTGATGTTGATGTATTCTCTGTGGATAATGGTTTGTCTACGCAGACTATTTCAACTCCTTATGATTACAATTTTACCATAGGTTTACGTAAGATAGCGAGGTTTGGCTACGAAAATAAAGCGCAAACATTTTATGATGGAACGGAATCTAATTACAGTGATGCGGCCACTGTAGGTAAAGTTAAAGGAGTTGAATATTTATTTGAAGTTGATTACAAGAGACAGGAAGGTGTAGACTATATGGATCAACACCATTTTATTAGGTTTAGCTCTGATGATGGTTGTCAAGATGAAGTATGTATAAACTTTTTTGCTTTAAAGCTAGAGTATCTTGAAGATGGTTTTGCTGATATTAAATATTTTGAGGCATCAGAGAGATATAGACATCGTAAAGGCAAAGATTTATCATGGAATATTGGGTTAACACATCGGCTTGCGAAGCCATACGGCTACAATGCTCTTGATGAATGGATGTTGGTGAATAATAATATACATTATACTTATTTAGCTTTGCAAGAAGGATATGAGGT
>Ga0181413_1000545_pt1 | contig 11547 bp, 10 predicted proteins | sample 36SPOviralmetaG_FD_130111 | JGI IMG/M metagenome (GOLD analysis project Ga0181413, IMG submission 130111) | Marine viral communities from the oligotrophic San Pedro Time Series (SPOT) site, San Pedro Channel, CA, USA - 36 SPOT_SRF_2012-09-28 | ecosystem: Environmental > Aquatic > Marine > Strait... | reverse complement strand
TTAACAATTCTTAATAAATTTTTGATATCTTTACATTTTTTTCCTGCGATTACCCTAAGGAAACTTATTTCAAATTTTGAATTTTTTAATACTTTACTAAGTTTTTTTTCATATTGCTTCGAGAGATTGCTATCAATCAAGATTATAATTTTTTTTGATTTTGTGAATTTTAAAATTTCTTTAGGTAAGCTATCCAATATATTTTCACCTATTTTTATTGGGTAGTGAAATTGATTTATTTTTGCTTTTATAATCATTAACTACTAGTCCAGCCTCCATCTATATAAAATACATTTCCAGTTATATAAGAGGAGTTATTTGATAGTAAGAACATAATTAGATCCGCAACTTCAGCGCTTGTTCCCCATCTTTTCATTGGAGTTCTTTCAATCGTATATTTGTAAATTCTTGGCAAGTTTTTTTTAAATTTTTCTGCGTAACTTGTTTTAATAAAACCCGGACAAATAGTATTAACTCTAATTTTTTTTTCAGCCAGCTCTACTGCTAAAGACTTAGAAAGTCCAATTACACCGCTCTTAGTCATAGCGTATCCACTCAAGTTTTTAAATCCTCTTGGGCCTACTATTGAAGATATATTGACAATCGAGGATGCTTTTTTGTTCAATATTGACGAAAATAATTGAGATAATCTAAATACAGACTTAAGATTGGTATTTACAATATCATTTAACTGATTAACTTTTATATTATCAAATTTTTCCCTTTGTCTGATCCCTGCATTATTAACAAGACCATCAATTTTTTTCATTTTAAATTTAACGAAAGAAAAAAAATTTTTTATGTCTGTTTCCTTTGATACATCACCTTGAAAAACAATTACTTTTTTTTTTTTAAAATTTTTTTTTATTAATTTGATATCAGATGTTGACCTGGTAATTACAGCTATATTCGCTCCGCTTGAATATAATTTTTGCAAAGTAGTTTTGCCGATCCCTTTTCCAGCTCCAGTTAGAACAAAATTTTTATTTTTAAATTTAAAATGAATCATATTTCTTTAATTGTTCAATTTTTGAACATTACCGAAATTCTGGAATATTACAAGATTTATTAATATTAACTTATAGTTAGGTTTATGGTCCTTATTTTACCTCAAGTTTTCTATAAAAATTTTATAATTTTGTTTATTGAGTTTATTAACAATAAAATTTTTTTTATATTTTTTATATAATTTTAAATCAACTGGATACGGACTATCTATTTTTGAACGAAAAGACTCATCAATATCAACTCGATTACATTTTAGAATATTTGCAAAAAAATTAGCAAATTTATTTCCTGAAATATTTTTTTTTTGCTGACTTGATGAAAAAATGAATAACACAGGCTTTTTTAATAACACTGCATAGGATAAAGCTGTTGATCCCCAACTCATGACAAACTTTGCATTTTTTGTTAGTTCATAACTTTTGCCATAAAAACTTTTTCTTTTTCCGAGCTCAAAATCTTTTTTAAGTTTTGGGTTACTTCTTGGGTGTGCAGCAATTACAACTTGTAAATTATATTTCTTTTCAATTTTCTTAAAAAAAAAATTTAATTTTTCTATATATAGCCGACTATCCTCTACTCTTTTTGTATTCCAAAGTTGAGAGTCTGACTGATATCTCGTTTCACCGTCGCTCAAATATAAAATATATTTTTTTTAATTCCTACTCTAGTAGCTTTTCTAAGAGAATTTGAATAGTCCCAAGAATTTATTTTAATTGTTTTTGATAAAGGAAAATCAATTTTTTTGTTACCTCCAACAATTGAAAAATTTGAACTAAACGACTTTGAAAAAATTTTGAAAAGTAAAATTATGAAAATTTTTTTTAATGTTGCAAAAGAATGTTTTGGCCTAAAAATAATAGATAAAATTTTTTTATAAAAATTTCCTAAAATATTAATTTTTATTTCATAATCAGAATATGTAGGTAAATTATTAATGTAGATAATAGATGTTTTAAATCCTTTTTTTTTAACTACCCGAAAAATTTTTAATGCGGTAAAATTATAAGGAAATGTTTGAAATATAAAATGATTATTTTTTTTATAATTGTTTATATATTTTTTCCATTCAAAAAATTTTTAAAAGTTTTAATTTTTTTATTTTTATAAAATTTACTATATGTTTTATTTTTTAAATGAGGATGAACTAAATTAATTAAAATGTGAACTTCAATTGCGTAGTGTTTAGAAAGCAAATCTAATTCATATCTTTTCCAATCAAACTGATTTAAAAATCTATTGAAATGAACAAAAATTATCTTATTTTTTTTCATACATAATAAGCAAAATTATTTAAGTCTTTTTTTCAAATATTTTAGATATCATCTGAATACCAATTATTCCCTGTTCCACTTTCAACTTTATAGTTTTCAGATTTTATTGGATTTTGATTCAAGCTAATTCCAAATTTTATATCTTGTTCTTTTTGAAATACCATTGAGGCTAATACATGGTCGAAGGAATCCAAGAATCGTAAATCATTCTCTTGAAAAGTTTTAACTTTTTCATCTGAAAGAAAATTTTTAATAACGTTCTCAAGATTTGTTTTATCATCTACTCTTCCAATTATCATTTTTTTGTTTCCTTCTCTGTTTAAGAAACCTGCTTCTCTAAACATAAAAACATCTCCATAAGTATCAACCGCTACAGATAGTTGAGTAAAGCCTTTTGTATTTAAATTGTTTGATTTAATCTTATTAAGTCCTACGCTGTAAAAACCTTGAGATAAAAACTCTAATGAATACCCATAATCAATATGTAAACTTGCACAATATTTTTTTTTATAGTCATTCAAATTTTGAATTAAAAACATCAATTTTTGTCTTTCTTCATTTTCAATTCTGCCCTCTGTTCTATAAATTCGATCTGTATCATACTTATCACTGTTGCCTGTAACGCTGTGATAATCATCTCGTAATGATAAAAAATCTATACCTTTGCCATTCAAAACATTTTCATTAATTGTTTTTATAAAATCTATGACATCAGTCAAATAATTCATATTTTCTCGCAAAATTATAAAATTAAGACCTATTTTTAAATTTTTATTTATTTCATTTCTTTTTTTTATAAGTTCAGTAAGATTTTGCTTAACCATTTGAAAACTTTTTTTGTTTCGTGTTATATTAAAGTACGATTGTTCATCCCATCCATACAAAGAAACACGTATGGAGTCTAATTTCATAAGATTAATATTTTTTTCAATAAAATTTTTAGTTAAGTTATAAGCATTGGTTATTAATGGAATCTTAATATTATCTATTAATCCGTCTCCCAAAATATCGTTTATTTTGGTATTAGTCAGAGGCTCTAGGCCACCAGATATTGAGATTTTAGTGCTTGGAGATTTTTCTTCCAAAATCTTTTTCATATTTTTTACAGATTGATCAACGATACTTGATGGGTATTTAGCTTTTTGGTTTCTTCCGCAAAAGCCACAAAAAAACATACACGATAAGCCTGGAAATAAAGCTATTCTTTGTGGGGGAGAATATTCATTACTTAAGACATTCTCTACTTTATCTGCAAAAGGCAAAATAGTATTCCAATATTTTCTACCAGGACTTTGTTTTTTTATTAAATTTTGAATAGCTGCGTTTGATCTAATTATTGAATTAATTTTTATTAAATCATCTATTTTTGAAAATTCTAGATTTTTAAATACTGTTTGTTGTAATGACCATGGATTAAAATAAAAAAGATTAACGATATTAGCGATTGAGTCTCCAACTTTTTCTTTACTTAAATTTAATTTACCCATCTCTTGAGTGGAAATTATTTTAGATATTTCGTTATCCAATATCGCTTTATGATCTATGGGTAATTTCATAGTTTTTTATTTTATCAATTAAATAATTACAAAATAAAGCTCTTTCATTATTTTTTTTAAAATTAACTTTTTTTTGTAATACTTTCATTATCATCTTTTTTAGTGGATTACCTGAAAAAGAGAGTAAATTGATGTTATTAATGAAATGGACCCTCTTTTTAGAAGCTAAATTATAATTAAAATTATATTTATTTCTTTCTCCCAATATATTTAGGCGCAGTATTTTTGGCGTCTCTTTATAACTAATTTCTTTTATTTTTTCATTTTTTAACTTTTGATGTAGTAGATAGATATCATGATAAGTAAGTCTAAATAATATTGAGCTATTTTTCTTTTTAAATATTTCAAATTTTTTTCTTTCTATCTTAAATCGTATAAAAGTCGGGATTTTTTTATTTTTAAACAATTCAACCTCACTTATAAAGATTTTACATTTTTTTTTGCTTGCTATTGAAATAAGTTTTTTAGATTGCGTATAGTTTTCCGTCAGGGGTTTTTCGCAAAAAACATTGATTTTTTTTTCTAAAAAATATTTTGCAATTTTATAGTGGGATTTATTGTTCGTTAAAATAAAAACCCAATCAACTTTATATTTTGGTTTTTTATAAGATATTTTTGTATTGGCGATAAATTTTATTTCACATACTTCATCAATTATTGGAATTATTTTTTTTGCCCAATTTCCATAACCAACAACACCTGCTTTTTTTTTCATTTAATTTTTGAACTTATGTAATTTGCTAAACCAATTGACGTATTCCATTTTCCTGAAAAAATCGTAATAATTTTTTTTCCATAATAATTTACTGAATTTAATCTTTCATCCGTATTTTCTTTATCAAGTTCTATTGCTCGAGTGACAAAAAAAGAACCTTTGTATTTAGCTGATTTTAAAAAAGGCAAATATTGTGAGCTATGTTTCACAAATTTCTTAAAATTACTGTATTTGATGTTTTTTATAACTCCTTTGTTCAAAAATTTTTTTCTATAATCTGTAAATTTTGGAACAAAACCTTTTGTTATCTGTAATTTTGAGAACTTAACATCACTAAATAGATGTTTGTCTGTATTTAAATATGGGTCTAACGATACGAACTCTCCATCAACTACCATATAACTTTTATTTTTGTATAGACTTGGCAATTTAATAAGTATTTTCTCTACTAATTCGTATTTGTATTTTTTTTTTGGTTTTTGATTTAATGCTTTTAAGACAATATTATTTTGATCATAACATGCAATAATAATTTTATAATATTCTTTTTTAAGAGAATTTTTAAAAATTTTATTTGTAAATAAATTAATTTTATTTTTTTTGACAAGGTGCAGTAATTTCTTTTTAGCAGTGAAATAGTTTAAATTTTGTTCATTGCTAATTATGACACCTTCAATAGTTTCTTTAGAATAGTCATGAGAATTAATTACATTATAATATAAATTATTTTTTTTTAAAAATAACAAATATTTATCATATGAGGTTTTGGAATTATTTCTTGCTACCCCATAATAATTATCCGTTATTCCAAAAACAGTTTTGCCATAAAAATCTTCGAAAGATTTACTCATTTTTTGAACTTCTTTTAAAGTTTTTTGTGATCTTGGGTAATGATAACCCAGATGATATCTAAGCTGGTTAGCTCTTGAGGCTCCCTGCATAGGATTTTTTTTTTTCTCAAAAATATCTACTTTAAATTTTTTGGATAATTTTATTGCGAGGCTCAAACCAAAAAAACCAGATCCTATTATCGCTATCTTTTTCATAAAACTTGGTAAGAAATATATTATATTTGATTAAAGTCAAAACATCATTATATTAAAGAAATCTTTAAAAAATCTAATATGAGCCCAAAAAAAATAGTTCTGATTATAATTTAAGAAATTCAAGTTTATTTGTAGATAGGACTCAGTATTCAAAAATTTTTGCTAAATATGAATTATTTAAAAAAATCTTAAATAATCCTGGTTCTATAATTGAGTGTGGTGTTAAAGAAGGAAGTGGTTTGATGCTATTTGCAAAATTAAGTGCTATCTTTGAGCCTTATAATTTCAAAAGAAAAATAATTGGATTTGATACTTTTGAAGGATTTCCAAGCGTTCATAATAAAGACAAATCTAAATTGGGAAAACATAAAAAGCTCCATCAAAGAGGCTATAATAAAAGTAATTTAAGTATATTAGAAAATAGTATTGAAAATTTTAATATTCAAAGACCGCTTAACCACATACCAAAAGTGGAGCTTGTAAAAGGTGATGCAATTAAAACAATTCCCAAATTTATAAAAAAAAATAGTCATTTATTGGTTTCACTTCTCTATTTAGATTTTGATTTGTACAAGCCAACAAAAATAGCTTTAAAAAACTTTTTACCAAGAATGTCAAAAGGATCTATTATTGTCTTTGATGAATTAAATGATCCTAAATGGAGGGGTGAGACAACAGCCCTACTTGAAACTTGTAAATTGAATAAAATTAAACTTGAAAAATTTTCTTTTGAACCTCACTTAACTTTTCTGAGCATTGATGAAAAAAAGTAGACGAAAATTTACTAAGATTATTATTTCCTCATTTATTTTACTTTGTCTCCCAATGGTGAGTCTCAAAAACAAATACTTTAAATTCATAAAACGTAATTATAAAAACAAAACTTGGATTTTATCTTCAAAAGATTAAATGATAATAAAAAAGATTAATAACCAGCAATTACCAGAATTTATTATAATAGGTGGTGGCCCTGCCGGTATAACAACAGCAATTCAATTGGGTAGAAAAAATAAATCGGTTCTTCTCATTGAAGCTGGAGATACTGAGTTTGATGAAGAAATACAATCCTACTACAAAGGTAAAGTTACAGGAGATAGATATTACCCGCTAGATGTAACAAGATTAAGATATCTTGGAGGCTCATCAAATCATTGGGGAGGTAATTGCGCTCCTTTAGATAAATCTGATTTGGATCAATGGCCGATTAATTACGAGGAATTAAAAAATTTTGAAAAAGAGACAAAAGATATTCTTGAAATTAAAAATGACTTTATTAAATACGATAAATCCATTTTTGACTCTTTTAGATTAAGCTCTATCGAAGACGGATATATAAATTTCCGTGAAAAATATTTTGATGAGATTAAAAATAGCAAGAATATATCCTTACTATTAAAAACCAGTGTATTATATTTAGAGCCAAATACAGAAAGTAACAAAGTGATTTATATTCACATAAACTCTCAAAATAAATTTGAAAAAATTAATTTAAATAAAAATTCTAAGGTTCTTATAGCATGCGGAGGTATAGAAAATTCTAGACTTTTGTTGTGGTCTAAAGAAATGGCCAAAAATAAATTTTTAAAAGGTTTGCCAATTGGTAAATATTGGATGGAACATCCGAGTGGTGAAATTGGACATCTTATTGGTGAAAAAGAAAAAGTAGAAAAAGTTTTTAAAAAAAAAAATTACTTTTTAGTTCCCTCTGAAAATTTTCTAAAAAGTGAAAAAATAAATAACATTAGATTCTCGGTACAATTTTGGGAAAAAACTGATCAAGAAAATTATAAACATTTTATTAAAGATTTAATTTGCTTAGCGCCTATGTATGGAAAAAAAATAGTTGAGAGCTTAAGTAATCAAGTGGTTCATTGTGTTTCAGCAATAAAATTTAGTATAGAACAGAAACCTAATGTAGATAATTCAATAAATTTATCAAAAAATGAATTTGACAAATACAAAATTCCACAAGTAAATTTAAAATGGAAAATAAAAGAAGATGTATTTAGAACTTTAAAAACGGGCTTAGAAAGATTAGGTGAAGAGTCCATCGAAAAAGATATAGGGAGAGTCGGAATTGACAAATATGTATACGAACAAACATTTAAAAATTCTGATGATATTTTTGCCAATCATCATCATATGGGTGGGACAATAATGTCAAATAAAGAAAATGTTGGAGTGGTTGATGAAAATTTAAAAGTGAAAAATATATCAAATTTGTATGTAATAGGTAGCTCTGTTTTCCCTACGGGAGGACATTTTAACCCTACGTTCACTATTGTGCAATTATCCCTTAGACTGGTAAGACATCTTACAACATAAAAAAATATGAAATTTGAATTTATTTCTAACGCTTGCGGAATATTCCACGGTTCGAAAAAAACTAAAATACTTTGTGATCCATGGGTGGTAAATAAAGTTTTTGAAGGTAGTTGGTTCAATTACCCTCCTCTAAAAACGCAAATTAAAGATTTACAAGAAGTCGATGCAATTTACCTAAGTCATGTTCATCCAGACCATTACGATGAAAGAAATTTTAATTTTCCAAAAAAGATACCAATCATAATTCTTAATGAAGGTCCAAATTTTTTAAAAAAGAATCTAATTAAAAAAGGGTATAATAACTTTATAGAAATTAAAAATAATGAGACTAAATCATTTAAAGAATTTGACTTGACACTATATAAACCGTTTTCAAAACATATTTATGAAGAGTCTTTGCTGGGAAATTTGATCGATAGTGCATTGGTAATAAAAGAAAACGATATCGTTGCAATAAATTTTAACGATAACACACCAGATGACAAAGCCTGCATTGAACTAAATAAAAAATTTGGAAAAATTGATTTAGCTCTAATGAATTATAATGCCGCTGGACCTTACCCATCATGTTTTGACAATTTTTCAGAAACTGAAAAAAAAGCTGAGCATGATAGGATATTAAGGAGAAATTTTGATCACCTTTGTAATACTATACCTTTGCTAAAGCCTAAATCTGTTTTGCCTTTTGCTGGAGCTTATGTGATTGGGGGAAAAAATTATAAAAAAAATAATTATCTTGGAACTACTACTTGGGATATGTGCGCAGATTACTTGGAAAAAAATCTTAAATTTAAAACAAATATATTCTGTCTCAATGAAAATCAAATTTTTGATATTGCCTCTTTAAAAAGAGAGGGCAACTATCATAAAATTAGTATGGCGCATATGAATGACTACATCGAAAAAATTAAAAATGAAAAATATGATTATGAATTAGATGAAGATCCTTGCGTAAAAAAACTAGAAGAAGATATAAGGATAGCAAGCATTAGATTAAAAGAAAGAACTGATAGATTTAAAATAATGCTAAAATCAAATGTTTATTTAAATTTTAACGGTAAAAAAATAAAAATACTAAGTGGTATTGAGAAAAATTATAATTTATTTTGTTCTTTAGATAATCGCTTACTACGAAGAATATTGGATAAAAAATCTCATTGGAATAACGCTGAGATTGGTACTCACATATCTTTTAAGAGAGAGCCAAATAAGATGGATCCAGATGTTCACACTATGATGAGTTTTTTTCATATTTAAGTATCAAAACAAATAAATTTATTTATTTCCCTTGAACTTAATGAGTCGCTTTCTAGGTTTAGATTTTAGCTTTTTTTTAAGAAAAGAATTAAAACTTTTAAAAAACTTTATTTTTTTATTCGAAAAAATATTTTTATTTTTCCACATTTGTCCTTCAGGCCATTTTCCAGAAAAGTGAACAAAATAATTTTCACTGAGAGTATGTTCAATACAATCTAGAACGACTTTATCATTTTTTTTATATTTATACAAAAATGGATATTTGCTATTCATCTCAAGTAACCATAAAACTTGATACTTATAGCTTAACCAATTAACTTTTTTAGCTTTTAAAATTTCATAATTCATTATGGGCTCTTCGCCAGTTGTAAGAGTTGCTAGTTTTTTATTTTTATATTTATAGTAAATTTTTTTTAAAAACTCAGATTTTTCTTTAATATTAAACATGAATAGTCCAGAGCAAAAATAATCACCTAGATCTGGCCAATTATGAAAATGATATGTCTGGGCTCTGTTGATAGTTAAAGCTGAATCAAGTGGAAACGACTTTTGATAATAGGCCTTTCTCATGAAGGCTGCTTTTCTTTTTAAATAATCGTCATTATGAATGTAAAAAGTATTTTTATATTTCGAAACGACAGAAAATTTCCCTTTTTTAAAATTTTTAAATATATTTGGAGCTAAGGGATTAGATAGTATATCGTGGTCCATATAACAGACATTTTTTATAAATTTTAAATTTTTTTTAAAGTAATCCGCAAAAAGGTATTTGTTGAAAACGGGATTAGAGTAATATCCTTTTTTAGCAACCAAGTTTTTGTAAAAAATAATTAATCCAATATTATTATTTTTACAGTACTGAACAATTAATCTTTTAGAAAAATTTTCCCACTCCTTTGTAACTTTATTTCCAATTAATATACTTGCTATATAATTTTGATTTTTTTTTGGACTAACAAAAATTTTGTAAGTTTTTTCTTTTTTTTTCATTTTTTATAATTTTTTTCTAAGATTTTCCAATCTGATAAATTATTCACATCAACAAATTTTTTAGAACTTAAGTGTATTATACCACTCTTATCACTAAATATATTTAACTTTTTTTTCCATGCATTTGCCGTTCCCCAATAAAATTGGCCAGCATCAAAAAAAGGTTGAGATTTCCTTTTATTTTTAGAAATTCTTTTATTGAATATATATAATTTATTTTGATTAGAATATGTTTGTTCAGTAACTGGAAAAACATAGTTGAATTTTTTTTCTTTTAAAAATTTTAAACTCCTAACCAAAATTCCTTTTGTGATCATTGGGCTAATTGGAAAAATGCAACAAATATTAACTGGTTTAAAATTCAATTTTATTATTTTTTTTACGGCATGTGAAACAACATCAATTATAGGAACATGGTTTTTTGATAAGTATTTTGGGCGTTTAAAAAGTATTTTAGCTCCATATTTTTTTGACATTTTGATTATTTTTTTATCATTTGAAGAAACTATTACTTCTTCAAAAATTTTTGATTTTAGAGCAAGTTGAATTGCATAAGAAATAATTGGCTTACCAAAGAAAATTTTTGAGTTTTTATTTTTTATTCTTTTACTTCCTCCTCTAGCAGGAATTATTGCAATATTCATTTTACAATTAATAGTTTTTATTGATTAGTTTTTTAATCTGACTAATTTTTAATCTTTTTTCTTTATTGCTACTATTATAAGAAAAATTATCTTTAACAATCTTTCCACTGTTAAACTTAAGATATTTTTTAATCAATTTATCTGAACTTAAAAGTGTACTCGGGCATATTATAAAATATTTTTTGCACTTTATTTTTACTGAATTATCAGAGTTTGAAATAAGTTCTTCATGTATTTTTTCACCTGGCTTTATTCCTATTTCTTTAAATCCATTTTTTGGTTTAAATATTTTTACTAGATCGAGTATTTCTATTGTATCCATTATTGGAATAAAGGTTTCACCCCCTATCATATTTTTCAGGGCCATAATTACAAAGTTTACTCCTTCTTCTAAAGAAATATTAAACCTAGTCATATTCTTATTTGTTAAAAATAATTTATTTTTTTTCTTTATTTGTTCAATGAATGTTGGAACTACAGATCCTCGAGAGTTAAAGACATTTCCATATTTTACTACCGAAAATTTTTTTGATGAATAGTTGTTTGCAGCAATAAAAAGTTTTTCAGCTGCAAGTTTAGAGGCTCCATACAAATTAACTGGAGATACGGCTTTATCTGTACTTAAAAAAATTGCTCTTTCAACATTTGAGTCTACAATAGCATCAACTACATTTTGAGTTCCGACGACATTAGTTTTAATAACTTCGAAAGGATTATACTCTCCGGATTCAACAT
>Ga0181413_1000544_pt1 | contig 11554 bp, 5 predicted proteins | sample 36SPOviralmetaG_FD_130111 | JGI IMG/M metagenome (GOLD analysis project Ga0181413, IMG submission 130111) | Marine viral communities from the oligotrophic San Pedro Time Series (SPOT) site, San Pedro Channel, CA, USA - 36 SPOT_SRF_2012-09-28 | ecosystem: Environmental > Aquatic > Marine > Strait... | reverse complement strand
GCCTATTGCCGTATTTCTTATTCCTGTCGTACTAGCATCAAGTGCTAAACTACCCATGGCAACATTTTGGTCGCCTGTGGTTATAGATAGTCCTGCTAAATATCCAACCGCTGTGTTGTTATTTGCGGTGGTATTAGATTCTAATGAACCTAAACCTACAGCAGTATTACTAGTTCCTGTGGTGTTAGCACTTAAACTTCCATCACCAATAGCAGTATTATTTCCTGCTGTAGTATTAGCTGTTAAAGCACCAAAACCAACTGCTGTGTTTCTAGAGCCTGTTGTTGTTGCATCTAGTGATAAACTGCCAACTGCTGTATTTTGAGTGCCTGTGGTGTTTTGTACTAAAGCTGACATACCAACAGCAGTGTTATTACTTGCTGTAGTGTTTTCTCCTAAAGCATCGTGTCCAATAGCAACATTAGAAGCTCCCGTTGTATTAGCAAATAATGCGTCCGAGCCCACTGCTACATTATCTGCACCAGTTGTAGTTGTAGTTCCTGCTCTATAGCCTAGTGCTGTATTATTAGATGCTGTAGTATTAGCATCTAAAGCTCTTGAACCAACAGCAGTATTATTATCTGCTGTTGTATTAGCTGTTAATGCTCTATCACCTATAGCTACGTTAGAAGAACCAGTTGTATTTGTATCAAAAGCTCCATTACCTATGGCTGTATTTAGACTGCCTGTTGTATTGGCTGCCATAGCTGCATTACCAATAGCAACATTACTTGTTCCAGTTGTAAGTGCAGCAAAAACGCTATCACCAAAACCTGTATTAGCACTAGCACCTGATAAAGTACCTGTACTTGCATTTTGACTAATTAAATAACTATTTTCAAAATTGGATGTATCGGCTTTTATAGTTGCACCATTAATTGCACCTGTAACATCTAAAGTAGAGGACATCTTTACATCGCCAACAATATCTACAGGCACAGTCGGTGAAGAGGTTCCCAATCCTACACGAGAGTTAGCGTTATCTACAAAAAAGGTGGGAGAATCAAATGCTACGTCGAAAGCCCCTACGGTTAGGGTGCCTGGAGTAGTTATGTTGCCCGAAAGTTTTGCACTAGTTACGGTGCCGTCGCTTGGTGTACCTATGTTGACAGGGTTTATTACGTAAACAGTAACAGTTCTACCTGTTACAACGCCCGTGTCTAACGTAAGAGTGTTGTTGCTGATCGTGTACGCAGCTTGGTTTTGAAACACACCGTTTATAAATACTATAAGGTTGGCTTCTGCTGCTGGAGAGTCAGATAAAGTAAAAGCTGTTTGCCCAGAAGTAGCTGTAAAAGTATCTACAGTAAGATTAGAAGACTGTAGATTAATAAGGTTATCTACTATCACCTCTATTTTTGTGCCGTCTGTTGGGGCCGCATCAAAAGTTAATGTACTACCACTAAAGCTAAAAGTATCGTGGTGCTGCATAACCCCATCAAGGAATACCATAGCGTTAGCTTCTACGCCTGGGTTTATACCTACATCATAGGCAGTTGCACTAGAAGCCGCTGTAGCGTTGTAAACTGTCTGGTTAGCTGATTTAGATGCAATGTTCTCTTGTATGTCCGTAAGAAGTGCTGCAGTCGTTCTTAACTGTACCGTAGAACCATTAGCAAAAGTTCTTGCAGTAGTATTGTCTGATGCACGAACTACGGTCCATGTGGTACCTGAAACAGCAGTAATCTTAACAATTTCAAGATTAGTGCCGTCAGATATCGTAGCGTAGAAATATTCTCCTGCGCCTACGGTAGGGAATGTGCTACTGCTAGTAACGGATATGCTGGTAGCACTTGTACTAGATATAGCCGCTGCTAGAGTAGTTTCGGCATTGTTTGTAAAAACTACGCCCATAAATTACTCCTATTTTAACTTACTGTTACAGTCCAAGTGATGGTCATTGAGTCCGCTGAACCCTTATTAACAACTGAGAACACTGTTCTACAAAGCATAGTTCCACCAGAAGAAGCTGTAAGTATACCTGCTTCTGTAACTGCGCCTGTGCCAGTACCTGCTGCAAAAGTAGCTACGTAAGTAACAACATTACTAGAAACAGTAGTACTTGTTAGAGAAACTCTACCAAGTTCTGTACCTAATGCTGTATTACCTGCAGCTGCCGCTGTTGTACCACTACCAATAGCCATGTGAGACATGGTGCTGGAGTTGTTCTTCATACGGTCTGCTACATAGCCTTTACCTGCAGTAACCACTAAGTTGTCAATGTCACGTACAACTTCACCATTTAGGCTAACTTGCAAACGACCTTTCATTTTTAGGTTGTCTTGTATTTTAGACATAATTACCTCGCTTTAAGCGTTTAACATATTATTATTAAGAGCCGAGACATTTATAGGCCCGCCTCCTCTTATCAATTCTACATCAATTGATTCACTTATTGTAGCAGTATCTGCAAAAACTGGTGAGAAGACAAATGCAGCACTCTCACTAATTGTTGCCGTTTCCGCTATAGTACCCATAGCAAAACTAGACACATAGGCCTCTGCTACGGACACTCCCTCTGCAATGTCACCCGGCACGAACGAACTAGCGTACGATTCAGCTACGGACACTCCCTCTGCAATATCACCTGGGGTAAACGCAAATGCAGAAGATTCTGCCATTGTAACAATGTTTGTTTTGTTTAAATTGCTCTCTGTAGCTAAGTCATCACTAGCAGAAGCTGTGTCATCTAGACCATAAGCATCTGCAAAATCACGTGAGTAAACTACTGTTCTAGCTAAAGATTCGCCTACACTAAAAGAATCCTCTAATAAATTAGACATTTCTAACACTTGAGAATCACTAAAAGAATAACTATCTGTTAATACTGTGCTTACGTCAAAGACTTGTGATTCACTAATGCTTACAGAGTCAGAGGCAGCTTTACCAAAAGCGTACGTATGAGACTCTGATACACTAGTAGATTCTGTAAAATCTCTAAGGTAAGTAACTACTTTACTAAAATCTTCACTTACAGAAACAGATTCTGTCACGCCTTTTTGCATAGCGTTAGCTAATTCTTCTGTAATTATTGACGTGTCGCCTAGCCCTTTACCAAAACTAAACACGTCCGAATCAGTAAAACCAAAGGATTCTGCGTTAGGTGAATTGTATTGTGCAGTAAAGTATCTGTTTAAAGTGTCTGCATCTATAAAGACATCTGCAGCTGTAAGTTGTTGAAATGCAACAATTTGTTGCATGTCGATAAATTGTACTGTACTTTTTAGATGTTCAAATAAGCTTACAGCTTCTGTAGAATCTGTCTGTATTACCAGCTTTAGCTGCTGGTAGTCTACTGTAAACTTGAATGCCATTAATCAAAGTCGTCACGTACTTTAAATTTTATTAGATCTTGTACTGTTTGTATGTTTCCATCTGACTTAGTAAATTCAAGTTCTCCTTCAAAAGTACCAGCAGTTGCCCATGTTCCTGATGGAAATATTAAAGTGCAAGTGCCTGCGCTAGGAGCAGAAATAGTAGCTGTAATTGTAGAAAGTACTGTAGTTTTACCAACTTCTCTTATTCTTAACTTTACAGAACCACCTGTTAGATTAACTGCAGCCCATGTTGTACTGTCTTCTATATCTAAAGTAGAGCCGGAGGCAGCCGTATTGCTGTCTTTTAGGTTAAAAGTAAGTTCAGGGAGTGTATCTCCTACTACTAATTTTATTGTATCTGAATATGCCATAACTAATTATACCTATAAATTGTTATAAAGAGGAGTTAAGTCTTTTAGCCTTAAATCTCCTGTGAATAAATCATACCCTTTTTCTACAGTTGGTCCAAGTGGGCCTACCCACATAGGATCTCCATATCTTTTATCTTCCATAAACAAAGGAAGTGCTAAAGTAAAAGGCCCAAGTACTCCGGACCTATCAATAATCTCTGTAGTATACTCACCCCAATCCATTTGTTGCGATCTTCTATAATTTTTATCTTCTGGGCTTACACCTGGTAAAACCCAAGCTAACCCAACTTTAAATCTTTCACGTAAATCAAACCCTAACATAGTTAATGGTAGTAAAGTTGCAGCGCCTAAGAACAAAGGTACAGCTGCTCCTGTTAATCCCGCTTCTGTATATCTACTTTGCATCTCATTCATAGAACCACCTACGATAGTTTTACCATATGCATAGAAGAAAGATTTAAGTTGCCACACTAAAGCAAATCTAGGGTCAGAGGCCCAAGTAGGTCTTTCTGCAGCGTTTGGTCTTACTATAGACTCATCTACAAACCTAGCTAACGCTAATTTTATTTTCTCATTACCTGCTTCATTAATATTACCACCAGCCCAACTGTTTACTTCTTCTGCGGTCAATCCTAACTCTTTTAAATATCTTACTGATCTTTGGTTGCCAGCTGCGGCTTTTTTAGCATTATCTAACAAGAAAGACTTACCCATACCTGCTGCAAAAATCCTAGTAAACCTAGTGAACTGTTCTAATCCTATACCCCTAAAGAACTTATTAGTAAATTTTTTAGTGTTTTCACTTGTGTAATCTAACTCGCCAGCGCCTACAAATGTCTCCATCATTGCATCAATACCAACAACTCCTATATCTTTAGCTAAGGTTGCTGCTTCCTCTTTATTATTGATCATATTAAAAATAGTTTTACTTGCTGTTCGTAATGCTCCAAAGTCTTTAGAACGTAGTATTGGTCCTGCTAAATCTGGGAAAGAAGCAAAAGTAGCAAAAGTTAAAAGAGTAGTTACATTAAAAGCTAACCCTATTTGATTAGCACCCCTAAACATCCCATTAGAAATAGGCTCAACTTTGCCTAACATTGCCATAACTGTTTTTGTAGCTTGTTCTCTTTGTTTTGGATCTTGTATTTCACTTAAAAGTTTTTCTATTTGTTGAGGTCCGCCTCTTTTATTTAATTCTATTTTTTTAACAGTGTTGTCAATATATTTTTGTAAAGCTCTATGTGGGTCTTCTAATACTTCTATATTTCTTAGCGCTTCAGTAGGTATCCTAGAGTAAAGTTTTACTCTAGCTTTAGTTAAACCTAAAGAATATCTAGCGTGAGAAGGTATATTTCTTTCTTTTCTAAGTTCTTTAAGAGTTTCTTCTACTGTTCCCATTTTTTCTGCTTGTTTTAAAGCAGCTAATTCTATTTCATTTGTAGCGTCTGAAAGTGTAATCTCTACACTTAGATCAGCCTCAGCTTTTGTTAAACCTGGGTTATACTCTATTAATAAATTAGCTAAAGCTTCTGCTTTGCTTTTATCACCTGCTATCTCTTGTATAGCTAAAGAACGGGGAAAGAAGTTAGAAAGCCTGTCCACTCCTATTTCTTGTAAATTTAATTTATCATAGTGTTCTACTAACCATTCTCTAATTCGTTGTGCTTGTGGGCCTAACTCTTCTGTGGGTTTACTAGATTCTGCATCTAAAAGAATATTCATTTTATCTTGCGTCATGTCACCAGTTTTAAACACGCCTAAAATATCTTGTATTTCATTCATTTTTGCCCTAGCTTGTGTAACAGTTGCAGTAAGAAGACCTACTTTTTCAGTAGATTGAGATTGTCCCCTAAACATTTGTGCTAATTTTTTTCCAGCTGGGCCGTATCCTCTAAGTAAATTATCTTTAGCAAATAAAACAACTTTTAAAAACTCTCCTACTCCTACTAAATTTCCTGTTTCTTTTAATCTATTTACTGTTTGTTGTATTTTTTGTGGGGCTTTGGGGTCACCTAACGGTATCTCTTTGCCTATTTTCTCTACCGTTTGTTGTATCTCTGCACTAGCTAAATACTTTGTCATAAAATGACCGGGGTCAGTGTTTATTCTTTTTAACTCTACTACATAATCAGCAAAAGCAGGACTTACTCCATATCTTCTAGTAGCAAAACCGCTAAACTCTTTTACAAAAGCTTGTATCTTACCTGCTAAACGTTTAAAGAAAGAGTCTGTTTGATTTTGTGCTCTTTTTGTTTCGTCAAGAAGAAAAGAACCTACTTGATCTGACATCCATTCGTTAAAGCCTTGGTCATCATTTGTATACTGAGCAGTGTCATTTCCTTCTCTGTCTTGATTAAATGCATCAAGCAAACCTTGTCTTAGTTTAGGTATACTTAAACTTTTTTCTAATTCTTGATTTACAAAAGAGTGGCCTATCTCATGGGCTACAACAAATGCCCTAGCTCCTTGCTCCGCTTTATTTAAACCTTCTCGGGTTTGTACAAGAAGAACATCAAAATTCGCTCCCTTTATATTTCTACCTCTTGTAGAACCTTCTGGGCCCATATCTTGCGTAAGAGCAGCCTGAACTCTAGTTAATAAATCTGCATCTCCTTCTAAAGATTCTAAAGTAATATCTTCTGTAGTACTAAACACTTTATACGCTTTCTTTAAACCTAACTTAGTATTAGCAATACGTTGAAAGTCTCTAAGAAAAGTAGAGTCTAGATGTTGTTCAACTACGCTAGTAAAAGAAACACCAGGTTTAGGGCCTCCTGTTCTTGTAGACCCTTTTGCGTAAGGATTTTTAAATAATCTTTGATTAAACTCATCTTCTATTCTTTGGTCTGGAGTAGGTTCTGTTGCTCCTTCAGTTTCTCCAATCACAACTTCTTGATTTATATCTTCTCTTGGATCAAAACCAGCTTCAAGGTCTCCACTCTTCACTTGGCTTTGTCTACCTTTTTGTAAATCATTTAAAGTAAATCTCTCTTTACCTTTATTTTTTGTATAAACAAAAGCTCCTGGGTCATTAAAAGTTTCACTGCTTACAAGTTTGCCATCATAAAATAACGCATAGTTGCCTTCTAAAGAACCTAAAATAAAAGCAAACCCATCTATAGCACTACCAAACTCATCTTGCGATAAACTTTCTCCAAAACGCCTTGCAAGAACTCTGCCTTGATTAACAAGAGTTGGCATATCAATTTGTATAGGTTTGTCCATCTCGGGTGTTTCTATCGTAAACCTACTATTTCTTCCTCTTCTTTTTGCTAAATTGACTGATTTAGTTATATCTGCAGGGCTAGGTTGAGTCACCCCTGGGGTATAACCCATGTTGTATTTAATTAAATTAAAACCACCCCTATCGGTGTTTTCATTTATTTTATAAAAAGCACCAGTAGTATCATTTACATTTTCTTTTACAAAAGCATTTAATAAACTTTCTGAGTACCTTTTTTTATTTACATTCTCTTCGAACTCTCTTTCAAACTCTGCTGGCACTAAAGACTTAGCTTCTTCTACCAAAGCCTGATCGTAAGTTATATCGGTAGAAGGTATAGCCCAAACTTGAGTACCTTTTTGTCTAGGTGTTATGGGGTCAAGAAAAGAACCTCTACCCTCTTCTACAGCAGTTGGTTCAGGGGTAAGCGCAAATATATTACCTAACTCTTCTTCATCTAACCCCTCATCCTGCATGGCGTCCATACGTTCTTCTACAACACTATCTAAATCTCTAGTTCTTACTTCAAAACCTGGGGTATTATTTATTACAGCTTCTGCAGCTTTTAAAGCATCTGCTTCTCCCTCTTTTGTAACAGACTGTTCCCAAATAACATTACCATTGGGACTTACTACACTAACTGCAATGCTATCTCCTGATGCTCTTTTTCTTGTATACCCGTTATTATTTGCTAACCAACCATCTAAAAGATCTCTACTAAGAGCATTTGCAGACATATAATTAGCAAAAGACTCTGCTTTTTCAGGATTAGTAGTGTACAAAATTCCTACTTTATTTATATCTACCGCTTGCACGTTTGGGTATTTTTTTTGTAATTCAGCTTCTAATCCACCTTCCATAGTTTTTCTGTTAGCTTCAACTACCCAAACTAAATCTTTATTTATACTTGAATTATTCATTGCTTCAAATTGATCTCTAAGAGCAGCTTCGCTTTCTGGTAAAACTTTACCTGTAACTTTATCGAATTCTTCTTGTGCAGCGATAGCATAGCCCTGTTTCATCATATCGTAGCTTTTACCGGCTAAAGCCGAGGGAGTACCAATAGCAGTACCTACACCTACGCCACCAAAGAACCCAGCAAATAAAGCATTAGCCCTATCTAAGTTAGCCATAGCTTGCGTGTAATCTTCGTCTATTCTAAATTTTTGTTGCACGGAAAGTTCTTCTTGTCCTGCTTCTGCTAGTCCTTCAGCCACCGCAGTAGTGCCTGTAACTTGAGCAAGTCTACTTCTTCTACTTTGTATAGAAGCATCTTGTAAAGTATTAATACCTTTTGGTGTTTTTTTATTAATTACACTTGCTACAGATTTTGCTACAGCAACTTCACTACCTAAACCAATTGCAGCAAATGCACCACCTTGTGCGAAAGAAGCAATAGCATCATCTGCTGTAGTCATTCCTTGTTCTGCGTAATCTCCAAAAGCTATACCAGTACCCATTACTTGTTCTTGAGACCCAGCACCTGCTAACGCTCCTACTTTAGCGCTAGTGCCACGTCTTTTACTTCGTATAAAAGCATAAAGATTATTAATCATTTTTTCTTCGTCTGGGGTAAGGGGATCGAGTTTAGTAGGTCTTTTTTTAGCTTTATTTGCTTCTATAGCTATATATTTATTTACAACTTTTTGTAAAGTTTTACGATCTCCTGCTTCTTTTGCTATGCTAGTTGGTAATACAGATTTAGAAGCTGCTTTTGTAAGCGCTTTAGTCCCTACGGTTCTACCCACAGCAGCAGTCGCCCCTACTCCTAAACCAGCACCTGTCATAGCTAAACCTATACTAGCTACAGCAGAGGGTACGAATTGACCAGTTGCTTGTATTGCTTGGTTTATAAAACCCCCAAAAGTAGGTTCATCTAAAAACTCTTCAAAAGTATCCATATTTGCAAGATAATAAGAAGAAGATTCTGTAACTCTATTAGCAGAATCTAATTTGTTTTGCATTTTATCTTCTTGCCCCATAAGAGCATTTAAGGCTGCGCCAAAGTTAACAGTTTGTGCAGCAGTATTTTGCACACCTGTATCTATTGCGGCTCTAAATAATTGAAAAGGGTCATCTATAACTTCGCCTTGGGGGGCAGCAGTACGAGAAGCAGAAGCGCCTATTAGGTCTGTTTCGTTTCCCCTTGGCTCAGTGGAAGTGGCGGAGACACCTATTAAGTCTGTCTCAGTAACCATTTATTTTCCTCTATTGTCTTTAGGTATAGATTGTATAAAAGTAGCCCTAAAGTCTGAATCAAGCCCGCCGTAAAAAGCAGCTAACTCTGGGGCTTTTATACTTTGCTCAGCTTCGGTGCCTGAACCAGGTTGAATTAAAAATATTTCATTTATGACCTCTCGACCATTTACTGTTTTAGTGTTTATACGAACTCTTTGTAAAACTTCGGAAGGGCTGCTTGCGGCATTTGCATACTGTAACCAATCTGACCACCAATCAGGTAAATCTACAGAACCTATGTTGTTTGCTAAAGCTAAGAAATATTCACCATGTAATAGTTTAGTTGCTGCTTCATCTTGGCTAGTTGCGTACCTAACTTTACCATTAGGTTGGATTGTAAAACCATTATTGTTTTTTATAGTTGCAAAAGCGTTTCTAACTTCAGAAGTTAATTGAACGTCTTTTTTAGGGTCTTTATACTTACTTCGTATAACATTATCATCTTTATCTTTTTTAGTAACAAAAAACTCTATATCAGTAATATAGTTATATTTATCTTGAAAGTCTGGATATAATTCAGCCAGTCTAGATTTTCTAATAGCCTCATAATTTTTAAGTATACTAGCGTCTGTAGCTGCTGCTGTATACCTATCTTGCCCAGGGGTTCCTACATCAAATAAATTATAATTTTCTTTAAAAGAATCTTCAAAACTACCGCCTGCTAATCTAGCGTTTTCTGCAATAGCAATAGCTACTAAAGCTTTACTTACATTTACATCTCTATCCACTACAGGTGCTGCTTGGAAAGAAGTTGCGTCTGTAACATTGTGTTTTTGCACATATGTTTGTGCTCTTTGTATTACCTCTGGATCTGCTCCAAGTTCTTGGTATTGTTTAGCATATTGTGTTATGTGTGCATTAAAACCTGCAGGATCTGTTTTAGGGTCAGGTATTTCAGGTATTCCTGTATTTTTTACAGTTGCATCTAATGCATCATCTCCGGTTGGCGTAGCTACAAGATTAAAACTATTTGGCTTTTCTTCGCTAAGACTACCAGACAAATAACCTCTTGGATCTTCTACAAATTTTTTAAACTCTCCAGGATTATCTTTAAAAAACTTTTTAGTATTTGCTAAATTTTTATTATTAATAAAATCAGCAGGAAGAAATCTACCTAAAGGATTAGGGTCAATGCCTGCAGCTCTTCCTAATTTTTCTAAATTTTCTTGTTCTTCAGTACTTATCTGTGCGCTGTCAATGTTACGTAACTCGTCACGTAACCCTTTAATTTGTTGTGTAACAATTCTATTTACATTCATATTAACTAAAGACTCTTCCCTTTTTACTAAGTCTTTTCTTTGCCCAACTGTAAGTTGATCCATTTCTTCATCAGATAGCCCAAAAGGATTTTTGTCATTAGGATCTGGTATGTAATTTCTAAATTTAGGATTATTTATAATTGTAGTATTAAATTGTTCAGAACTTGCTCCGTAAGGGCCTGTAACTTGTGGAGATTTTTTAGTTATGTTTTTAGCTTCTTCTAAACTTATAAAACCAGAAAGGGTTTCTCCAGAAGGGGTTTCTCCAGAAGGGGTTTCTCCAGAAGGGGTATCAGCGGGAGCAACGCCACCAAGTCTTTTCTTTTCTTCTGCAATCTCTGCTCTTATTTGTGCAGCTTCGCCTGGACTAATTTGATCATTCTCTACTGCTTGATTTATTTCTGATATAGTAGAACCATAATCATCTTGCTCAGCACCTATTGTTTCTACACCTTGCCTTTTACCGCCAGCGTAAACCATGTCCCCACCAGCAACAAGACTTTTATTGTAGATAATAGACTGATCAATCATTTCTAATAAATCTTCGTCGCTTATCTCAGCAACTATATCATCTTGTCTATTAGTCAACCCGAGAGTTTTAGGAAAAAAACCTTGGGGGGTATCGACTTCTAAAATATTACTGCCACGTTGAGCATCGTATCTTACTTTACTAATCTTACCTTTTGCTCTTTTGTTTGTGTTTACGTCTGTGTAAGAACTTGCTACAGGGTCTGCTGTCAGAATACTAGTAATTAACCTTTCATTGACTAAATTACCATTTTTATCTCTTTTTAAAAGTTCAGCTCTACCTCTTTCATTTAAGGTATTGTTTACTAGAGTAGTACTTGTGCCATCTTCATTTTGAGTGGTAGTTGTACCACCTTGATATAAAAAATTATTATTAGATAAAATTCCTAAGTCTGAAACTATACCTTCTTTTCGTTGGTCCGCTGCTAATTGATTACCTTGTAACCCTCGTAATCTTGCAGTTGTTCTTGTGCTCATTTTATATACCGAAAAGCGCCCCTAATGCTGTTACCCCTAACCCAACCATATTCCCATGATGTTGAGCTTTTGCATTTTTATATGCAGATGCCCTATTAGCAGCCATACCTGCGGCATCACCTAAACCACTTAAAGAACTTT
>Ga0181413_1000543_pt1 | contig 11554 bp, 10 predicted proteins | sample 36SPOviralmetaG_FD_130111 | JGI IMG/M metagenome (GOLD analysis project Ga0181413, IMG submission 130111) | Marine viral communities from the oligotrophic San Pedro Time Series (SPOT) site, San Pedro Channel, CA, USA - 36 SPOT_SRF_2012-09-28 | ecosystem: Environmental > Aquatic > Marine > Strait... | reverse complement strand
TTCCTTTGGTTTCACTTTCTTATTTTCCTGAACCACTTTAGGAACTTTATGTTGTGTTTCCCCACAAGTAGAACACTTTTCTTGTTTCATTTTCCTAACAGGTTTCTGCTTTTTCTTGCGTCCATACATTTTTTAATTTTATCATATAAAATAAAATATATACTGAAATTATAAATATGTCGCTTATTATTGCTACAAGTAGAATTGATGAAAACACACAATCAGGAGATCCCTCTTCGTTTAAGAACTTCTTTCGTTCTCCAATAGAAATAGAACCTGACAGTGAAATTGCAGTTCAGAGTGTTAAAATCCAGCGAACTGGTAATATCACGATCGAGGAAGATGATTTTTTCTGTCATTACTTCGGTCAAGATCCTACAATAGTGGGGGAATCTACTACTCTCAGTGGATATGATAGACTTCTTTCTCTTTCCCGTAAAATTAGTCCCAAGCGTGGAACTTATTCTTTATCTGGATATGCTACTAAAATACAGAGTGCTTTAAACGATCAGTATGACGACCCAAGAACCTTCGGGGGTTATTTAGCGACAATCCATACTAACTCTTCAGGTGTAGAAAAGGGATTTGATATTAAATGTGTTGATAAAGGTCTTATTGCTACAGATATTACAGCGTCCCTTACGGCACAACCAACTTATAATATCGCAGAACCCGTTTATGAAGTTGATGATACTATTCGTCCCAGTAATGCTTTCACTTGGACTTCTGCCTCTGGAATATTTGAGAGAGATACTTCTGCGAGTGCTACACATACTTCTGTAGCAGTTCTTAAAGGAGCACCCTTCGGTCTAAACGACGGTGAATTTATTGTAGAAGTAAAGAATGCTTCTGCCAATCCTTATTGTGTTGGATTAACAAGACCTCAATTACAGATAGAAAGTTATGCTAATTCCCAAATTTCAGCGAGTGATTCAGCACTTAAGCGTCAGGCAGGAATCGCTCAAATGTTCGGCAGGAAATATTATACAGGAGTAATGACCTACGATGGAAACGGTGAAATAGATCGTCAAGGAGACGAAATGTATGATTATGTTTTTATGTTAGACAATGATGATAATATTACAATTGCTGAAAGGGTTTATTCTCCACCAGAATATCCTGACAAATATGAACCATTAGACTTCGCAGGTTCGGGGGATTTTAGATTACAGGAACTTAACTATTGGGATAATGCTTTCCCAGGAACAACTGGATCAAAACTAACAAAGACAGAATTCCACGCTTCTTGGGACGGTGTAGCATTCACAGGCAGAGGAGACGAAATGGAATTATATTTTAAACAGAATGGTAAAGCAGTATATGATAAAGTAATTAGTTCTACTTACTCTGAAACTGCAGGAAGATCTTTTAATCCAATAGGATCAACTACATATGCTCTTTATCCTCAACTTGATATTGTTTCTGGGAGTATGACGGTGAATAAATATCAAAGTTGTAATGCTGTTAATAGTTATGCTTATCCTACTTTCACAACAGGAGCAACTGGGGGATATAGTCCTGGGGACGATATGTTTTCTAATGAAAGATTTTTCGGGGCGAAGGAACTTCCTTGGATAAGAATAACAAGGGATCTTTCTTCTAATTCGATCGATAATGTAATCTATGTCGCTGATAGTTCTTACTATAAAGAAAAACATGAAAATATAGAAGGAAATTATCCTTTCTCAAATGTAAATAGTGCTGGTGGTGTAGATTACAACCATATATTTACAATCAATCATTTCACCGAAGGTAATGTTCTTGACACAACTGTCGGATCACAATCATTTCCCAATATGGCAGGCAAACTTGGATTTGCTGATAGAGCATTTTTAGATAGTGATTCTGCTGAAGGATATGTTTCTGGGGACGATACATTAACAATTACATTTACTTCCACAGGTGAATTACAGAAAACAGCAATATCAAGTTTCATTAGAATTCCCAATCTAACACATAAAAGTTTTAATGGAGCACAGTCTGGTCTTTCTAAAATTATCTATCAGTTGCCCCAGTTTTCTAATGACGGAAGACAATTTGGTCCTCTACATTTTGAGGCAAGTGAAAAGACTTATGTGAAATTACACAACCCTTCATCTATGGTATTAAACCAATTGGATATACAGATTGTAGATAGTCAAGAAAAAGAATTAGATAGTTTAACGGGTGATACACAGATTGTTTTCCATATTCGTAAAAGTAAGTAAGTCATTAGTTTGTCATTCTTTTTTAAAATTTAGTCATAATAATATTTATATATTTCATAAATATAAAATGACTGATTGTTTCCCAGAAATTACAATGCCTCCTGCTCCGGAAGAAGAAACCTCAGAACCTCTACCGCTCACAGACGAAGTTATACAAGAGCAGTTAGACATCGAAGAAAAAGAAATCGTAGAGTATGAAGTGGAAGAGCATGCGGAGCAGACGGAAGAAGAAGAAGAAGAAGTTATTCCTGAACCAAAACGCAGACCTAAAATCCCACAGGATGAAATATTCTCTCCACCCAAAGTAAAAACAATTTTAGAAAAGGAAGAGATCCCTCAGGGATATGTTGCTAAAGGAAGAACACAAGCAGGAAAAGGAACACGAAAGAAAAGAGGTCCTGCAACACCAGAACAATTAGAAAGACTTGCAAAGGGTAGGGAAAAAGCAAAGGAAACTCGTTTGAGAAAAAAGAAAGAAAAAGAAGAAGCAAAAGCAAAGGAAATGGCGGATAAAGAACTTGTAGAAGCAGTGAGGGAAAGAGAGCGTAAGAAACTTCGTAAAAAATTAGAAATGCCGATAGAAGAAGAAGAAGGTCTTTCAGCAAAAGTTAAAATTGTAGAAACAGAAAAGGTTGTAGAAAAAGGATATTCCCAACAGGATCTTGACGACGCTGTTCAGAGGGCAGTAGAACAATCTGTTAATCGTGTAGAAATACTTCGCAAACAAAGAAAAGAAGCAAAAGCAAAAGCATTAGCAAAACAGAACCACGACGCTAAGGTTTTTAAAGAAGTTAATAGAGCATTAAAGACTTCTGTGTGGGACGATTGTTTTCTTTAAAAATTATTAAAACTAAAATATTATGTATATAGAAATATAAAATATGGAAGGCACCCAAGGTCCAAGAGTAATCCCTGTAAAAGATCCAGATACAATACCAACAAATCATAAACCAATTCACCCGAATTTACCACAAGTGGATGGGTTCGGTGGAGGAGCTTTAGTATTATTGGTGTCTCCTGTCCGCACAGGAAAGAGTACCCTAATCAGTAATATGTTACTGAACGATCAATTCTATGACGCTCAAGAACGATTTGATAATACAACGATAATATCAAACACAATTGCAAATGATATTACTTCACGATTTTTAAGAAAAGCTTTTGATACTCACGACGCATATGACGATAGTATTGTAGAAGGTCTTGTAAAGACACAGAAATCCTATGATAAAGAAGAACAACCAGAAATAGCTGTCGTTCTGGACGATTGCCTCGGGTCAATCCGTAGGGAAGCAAAGATCAATCATTTATGCTCTCGCTTCCGTCATTTTAATATAAAGTTATTAATTATTTCTTCTCAAAATTTCAGGGCATGTTCGCCAATCATTAGGCAGAATGCTACTAATGTAATTGTAGGATCTCCTTTCCCTAATGAAAAAGAAAAATTTAAGATGGCGGAAGAATATGGGGATGTATTTGGTGGTGCGGATAATTGGTTAAATATATATAAATTAGCAACTCCCAACAGATATGATTTTCTACACATGGATTTCCAATCCAATCCTCCGAAAGCAATGAGGAACTTTGAGGAAGTAATCGCTGAAGGTTCTAAAATTTTAAATTCTCCTGAATAAAATAATATATTGTTCTCTGTATAAATATGTCGGATCATTATGGAGGGCACGCAGAAGCATTCCAATTACAAGCACAGTTGGGACAACAAGCACAGGATATGAATGAATTAAGATTAAATGGGTGGAAAACACAATCACTTGCTTTTAAGAATTTAGATCATTCAGAACAACAAAAACAAGACGCAGATGTTAAGAACGATGTAGAAAGTGATGTCACTAAAATAGATCAAGTTTATGATGTTGGAAAGGCGGGATACAGAGCAGCAAAGGGAGCAGGAACTGTCCTACGCTATGGTGGAGGATTAAGACAAGCAGGAGCAGTCGCATTAAAAGCAGGTCGTGAAGTCGGTCAAAGTGCTAAAATATTCGGTGAAGGAGCAACTGCTGCTAAAGACATCACTGGAGTAGAGGGGGTCATTGCAGGAGCATTATTAAAAGGTGGTGGTGAAACTTTCGCAAAGGTGGGAGCAAAAGCATTCGGTGCTGTTGGAGCAGGAATTGCTGCTTATCAGGATATAGATGATCTTGTAGAAACTGGAAGTTTATTAAAAACAAAGGACGCTGCCGGAAATATTGTAGATCAGAATATCGGCGTCACTATTGGAAATGCCGCTACTCTTCTTGGTGGAGCATTGGACGTAGCAACTGCTTTCACAGGAGGAGCATTAGCACCTGTCGCCGCCGCAGTTAATCTTTTCGCTGCTGTTGATAGTGCGGTTGCTGGTGTAGAACAAGATAAAGAAGAAAAAGCAGAAGATGAAAAAGACGCACCTGACGCAACTCCTCCTCCTCCAGTAGCACCAGCAGCATTCGCCCAGTTCGGTCTTCTTGCAAATCAGTCTCACGACCCTCTCGCTCGTATTAATTAAACGAAGTAATACTATAAACGAAGTAATACTATAATTTTATTTATCTATCATAATATTTTTTTTATTTGTATCTTTATAAAAGTAAAGATGCCCCGAGTAAAAGCAGGTGAAATGTCTCTTAATGAAATCCGTAATATTGCCCGTCAGCACAATAAGGTCTCTACAATTAAAGGAATTGATACATTATCAAGAAAAGCACTCATAGAAGAAATATCAAATATGGGATATAATATCGATCACGAAAACAAAAAGATTGTAAAAAATAAAATGAATCGTAAGGTCAATAAAGAAATATCTGTTTCTGCAGAAGGTGAAAGGAAACCCCAGAAAAGAACTAAAAAGAAAATGTTAAAACAAGGTGGGGACGCTCCTGTAATGTCAAAGTCAAAACCGAAAGCGAAACCTCCTCCTATTAAACCTGCACTTGAGAAACAACGAAAGAAAAAAGAAGAAAAACAAAAGAAAAGAAAAGCACTCGCTTCAGGATATGGATCGTGAATATAAAAAAAAACCATAAAATTTGATTGTTGCTACTAAAAATTTGATAGTTTTAACAAGTGATACTAACAAGATAAATTAAAGAAAAGTTGCAAAAAAATTTGATTGTTGGTAAAAAGAATATAACATATTAAGAAAAAGAAAGGCAGAAAGCGTAATAAGTAAAGAAAAAGTTAAAAACAACTAAAAAATTTGATTGTTATATAAAAGACTATAGTATATACTAAAAGAAATGTCGGGAACTGAACTGATTATGGGAATGGGTGAAGTAATCAACTACCTGAAACAACTGGAAGAAGAAAACAAGAAACTGAAAGAAAGTGATAAACATTTAAATAAATGTATTGATTCTATTAGAGACCAGTATTTAGAACTCAAAGAAGAAAACGAACAAGAAAAAGAAGGTCGGGAACACGATGTTCAACAATTCCAATCAGTTCTGGAAGAGAAGGGACAACTGGAAGCGGAAGTGGGGGAACTGAAAGAAGAAAACAAGAAACTACAAGAAGCGAATGATACTTTCACTCTGGGAGCGAAAAGAACAATTGAGAGTAATTGTAAGTTGTATCAAGAAAACAAGAAACTCAAGAATGATCTCCGTCTATGTGGAGAAGGTCTTATACCCAACGACCTTATCCAGCGAGGTATTGTGGAAACCTGTCGGGAAAAGGTGAAACAACTGGAAGAAGAAAAAGACAAACTCAAAGAAGAAAACGAGAGACTTCGTAAGACCGTTTCGGACGCTACTCTCGAACGAATTAGAGCGTTGGACGATGTTATGGAACTAAATGAAGAAAAAAAGAAACTCAAGAACAAGTTAAATGTATCTGAAATAAACCGAACAGAAGCAGAAAGTGAATTAGAAAGTTTCCAGAACTTCACTCGTGATTTCGATTACGAAGATAATTATAATGATTGGTTAAAGGGAAACCACGACGATTACTCTGGTTCTTGGTTAGATAATTGGTATAGCGAACATTTTGACAAGTATGAAGACGGCGACGATTGGGACGAAGCGTATGGATACACTGTCAAGGACGGAGAGTATCGTATCTCTATGGCGGGAGGTGGAGAACATTGGGAAGATTATGTTATGACCAAGGAAGGTTGTTTCATTCATAACAAGGAAGGTAAGAAAAAGGTATTTACTTTCGTAAGTTGTCCTAACGCTAATTATATTAAGGTATGGGATACTCCCGATATGGAAGGAGGTCTTGTTCTTGACGAAGGTGAAAAAGATTTGTATGAAATTATAAAAGACGCTTATGAAGAAGAAATTATGAATTATGTATTGGAAAGTGAAGATGAAGATTCAGAAGATGAATAAATTCACCAGAGGTAATTATACGCCCAGTAAGCAGGAGAACTTTTATCCTTTATCGCTTGACTTCCATCCTTCCTTCTAATCCCAGACATCCGTGCCCTGAAAGACTTTCGTTGTTCCTTTGACGCAGTCCCACTCCTCCAATCGGGAGCTCCCGTTGCCCCGAAGTGGATTAACTTATATCCTTTTTTTGTATCTGCTTTTACATAAACAGAAAACTTCTTCCCTGCTTTTTTACTCTTAAAAGGTTTATTTAAAACTGGTTTTCCTTCCTTTGTTCTGGGCATACTATTATTATGTAATCTATGTTATTTTTTTAAAATTCACCTGAAAATAAAATGTAAATTTAAGTATAAATATGAATCAGCATTTAGAGATTGTCCCAAGTAATATTACGAGCGACGGAAAATTGTCCTACAAGAACGGACAACCGACTATCCAACTTCTTATTGGAGCACAGGATCGTTTTATCGTTCCTGGTTCTGTTCGCCTCACTGGTGAAATTACCATTAAAAAGAATGATACTATTATTCCCCTTGAGAGTGATGGTATTCGTATGAATGAGCGTCTTGGCGTTCATTCTGTTATTGATACTCTATCGATCTTTTCCCAGCGTAGTTCCCAGACCATAGAAACAATTAACCACCATAACAGATTTATGTCCTCATACCTCAGCGTCACCCAGTCGCAAGGCGACTTCGCATGCCACGCTTACGAGACTTCCCTTCGTTTCCCGAACTACAAGGCACAGCAGTTAGGAGTAATTACAAATACCCAAGCAGCATCTGCTTCGGGTGGTGATTCACCAAATTCATTCTGTATCCCGCTTGTTTCGGGTCTATTTTTAGGACAGGAACCAATCCCACTTTCTAACTCTTGGGGTGTTGGAGGACTTCTTGTAGAGATCCAATTAAGTCCAGACCAAAATGTTTTATTTTCCCAAGACAATAGCGATACTGCTCTCCTTGACGCATATTATGAACTATCAAATGTTCGTCTAATCTGTGAGGTCCAAACTCCTGGAGCAGATTTCCAACCGCAAATGACAAATACTTTCACCTACAATTCTATCAGTTCCTACTACAATACCATTAACTCCCGCAATGCTGTTCTGAACTTTAACCTTGGATTAAAATCTGTTCTTGGAGCATTTATGAATGTTGTTCCCAGTTCCCACATTAATAGTTGGACGAGGGACGGTCTTGCTACTCTTGGTTTCAGTAATAAGGACGGAAGTCGCAGTAAGGTTAATCAGTTAGTTTTTACCCGTGCAGGACAGAGGGTCCCCTTAGAATATAATATTGATACTCTACAGAAAACTGAAAAGGCAGGTTTTATTAATGAAAATGCTGACGCCCAGATTGTTAGGAATTATATGAATGCAGTCCAAAATTTCGCTAAGATTAATCGCACTTCTGTTGGTCCCGAAACCTTCCGTTCTATTGGTTATGGAACTAACTTTGCTGACGCTAAAACAATTGTGAAGGGTGGTTCGGCGTGGGGAATTGGAGTTGCTTACGACAGTATTTCCAACCAAGGTCTTGACTTCGGACAAGTTCCTTTCGGTGTGCAATTAGATCTGGAATTAACCAGCGACCACCCGAATGCTGTTTTCCTTTTCGTTCATTCTCGCCAGACGATTGTATCAAGTGATAATTCCATCCAAGTCATGAAGTAGTGATTAACCCCTGATTACATTACAACGATTACATAAAATATCTCTAATAAATCCTGTATCGTGATCGTGATCTAAACACCTTTTAACATTATTTAAATTTACTCCACACTCTTCACATTCTTCACAAGTTATATAAAATAGATAGATACTCTCCCAATCTTCATTTGGTTTTAATTTTATTCCTCTTGACCTCCATTTAGCACATGTATTAATATGTTTCCCTTCGCCATTCACATAATCTTTATTTTTTTCATAGATATGTTCTTTATTATTTTCACGCCATTCTTTATTTATTTTTTTAATGAAATCTTTATTTTTTAAACGATATTGACGAAGATATTCTTTTTTCTTTTCTGGATCTTTAAAAGGCATAATAATTGCTCTAAAAACGATATTTTAAAATTACTATCAAATTTTTTTATTATATATCATATAAATATAATGGAACCACAATCAGCACCTCAAGCATCGCAAATTCCGGATTTAGTCCGCATTGGAAGTGTAGCTTCTGATACTGCCATCAATATTCAGACTGATATTCTCGATCCAGTCATTTTCTCCGAGCGTGAAGCCCGTTTCGTTTTAGACAACAAAGGGATACTCCATAGCAATTCCCGTATTACATTCTCAACCGACGGTGATACTAATGCTTCAGGAAACGCCAGAGCATTCTTCCCTGCTGGTGTAGGAGTTCATTCGCTAATCCAGCGAGCAGCACTTCGTATCGGCACGAAGACTGTCTGTGAAATAGAAGATTACGCACACTTCGCTGCTTATGAAACTACTTTCCTTCCCCCAGACACAATCAAGGAGCGTGAGGGTGTAATGAGTGGTCGTTTCGTAGCAATTGCTCCAACTCTTCAGGAGCGTTCTGCCTCTTACACTTCTGCTTCCAACAGTGCTTCTATTACAGAAAGTCTTACAGAAGCAAAGAGTATTCAGGTTGATAATGGAACTTGCCCTACTCTCCAGAGTGGTATTGAGGAATATTGGAAACCAATCAACAATGCTTCTATTCCTGACCCGACCCGTGTCGTCTTTGATTATCAGAAGGAAAGCAATAAACCAACATATTCTATTATGTTGGCAGACCTCTTTCCTTTCCTCAAGACCAATCAACTTCCGCTCTTTATGATTCAGGAACAGGTTTCTATTCATTTAACTTTCACTCCACGCCAGTCGGGCACAGATAGTCTCCGTGTATCTTCTACTGGTGGTGCTGATCTAACGAATGATTGTAATCTATCACGAACAGATTGTCAGTTAATCAGTGATTATATTTTCTATCCACAGGAACTTATGGAACAGTATCGTCAGGCGAATGCTAATATGCAATTTGCCTATGTAGATTATCAGTTCGTAAAGCGGACTGTTTCTGCTACTGAATTTTCTACGGGTCTTATCCAGAATGTTGGTGGTGCGGGTCGTGTAGTTAATAAGGTCTTTGTTGCGGCACAGGAAAGCGACGATAAAAATGGTGGATTACTAAATAACTATATTGCAGAGGGTCCCGCTATTTCAGCGACTTCCACGGGTAAAGTAAAGAACAATCTTAAATACAATGATAATTTCCTTTATCCTATCGATGTAGAAAATGATGCCCGTCATTACCATAATGTATTTATGAGCGAGGGTCGTGTCCCATATATCTCCCGTGATTTATATCGTGGAGAAGGTCGTTTAGCAACGAACAATGTTGATACTCCTGGAGCAGTAGAGTTTGAGGACTTCCCAGCAGACAGTGATTTACGCCAGAAGTTCTTCTACACGGCATTTCGTCTTAACAAGGGTGAGCGAGTTAATTCCCGTGGTATAGAACTCTATGACACACGAACTACGATGGGTGGTGCTTCTACTCTTCGTTGCTGGTTGCAGGTAATGAAGGTCGCCCAACTGACCGACGGAATGTTCTCCATGTCTTTTGCTTAACTATTTAAATTTACTAACTTATATTTTTTATCAATATCTCTATTATAAATGTCAGGATTAACCCGAACAACATTAATAGAGTGTCCTCGATCTCAATCAGATGAAGGTATGGCAAATAATAATCAAAATCCTTCACGCTGGACCAACCAAACTGGAGACGGGATTCATTTAAAACCAGGAGATAAAATATCAGTTCATAGTTCTTATGTCAGCGAAATAGGTGCAGAAGCAGGACAAATCCAAATTAAAGGACAAGAACTAAATGCTTCTGTAGAAATAGAAACAACAGATACAACGAATTCATTATATGTGGATAAACTTCCTTCTAAATTTACTCTTGTTGAGAAAGAAAATACAAAAAAAACAATAACTATCAGGGATGATACATTAAATTTAGTTGTTTCACCTTATAAAACTGCGAATGGTGAATATTACGCCCACTTGCCTCGTAGGTGGATTGGGGACGGAAATGCTATGTTCTGGACAACATATCAATCAAGGGATAATGCCACAATATCAGGGGATATAGGTCAAACCCAAAATGCTCCTTATCCATTAAATAGATGTAAAGCAGATCTTAACACGAAATATTGGTTTGGGCGTTCTGGAGCAGCACACATCAGACATAGAATAGACGGAATTAATGACGGTGCTCGTTATACTATTTTCACAAGAAAACATACTTTTTATGGAACTCCTGCTAATTTAGACTACACGGTAGAAGGTTCGGCAGATGTAGCATCAAATATAATTACTTTACATCACGGAGCAACAACAGCAGATCTTATTGTAGGAATGGAATTAATAACACAAAGTCCAGAGGTAGTCTTTGGTATAGGTGAAGTTATTAATAGTATAATATCTGAAACAGAAATAGAAATGAGCGGAAATGCTTCTTCTAATACGAACACCCATAATTTATTTACATTTAGATTTCCCGTAGCAGACAGCGATGAATTTTTACCTCCCACAACAAATAATAGTAGTTTTACTCCGGACGAGTGCGAAAGTTTCAGGGATCCTGCTCTCTGGGGTGATTATATCCAAGTAAAGAATTTAGTAAGTGTGAAGGCAAATCCAGGATATAATTCTCCAACAGATTTAGCAGACCAATTAACCCAAGAATTAAATGAAAGAACTGATTTCCAGAAATACGATTATCCAACAGAAAGTGCAGCAAAAGACTTTATTAGAAGGGAAGCATTTACTTTTAAAACAGAAACTCCTGCATATAAGGTTTATAATTGTGCGACTGCTTCTTATTATTCCAAAGTTGGATATAATCAATGGTCTATCACAGGAGGAAGTTGGAATGTTCCTGAAGCATATCAATATTTATCTTCATATCAAAATATAGGGATTAAAAGACCAGAATTATATTTAACTGGATTAAAAGTTAATGGTTCTTTAAAAGG
>Ga0181413_1000537_pt1 | contig 11586 bp, 17 predicted proteins | sample 36SPOviralmetaG_FD_130111 | JGI IMG/M metagenome (GOLD analysis project Ga0181413, IMG submission 130111) | Marine viral communities from the oligotrophic San Pedro Time Series (SPOT) site, San Pedro Channel, CA, USA - 36 SPOT_SRF_2012-09-28 | ecosystem: Environmental > Aquatic > Marine > Strait... | reverse complement strand
TCCCAGTATTGTGTACTTTAGTATTGTAAGTTAATTAATACGGAGAGTAAAGATGAAGTTAAACAAAGAAGTGGCACTTCAAAAAGCCAGGGGATATTTAGAAAGAAAATATCCAGAATTAACAACTAATGATCAATGGATCAACTTTGACAATATATATTTTGCTAAAACAGGAGTTAAGTCTCAAGCTTCGAGATATGGTTTTGCTGATAAATATGGTCTTAAGAAAGGTATAGGAATGCGAATAGGTATGTTACCACGAGCTTTAAAAAAGTGGTATAGCTATGAGCGAAAAACGCCATCATGTTGGATTTGTCCAGTTAGTGGTGTAGATGTAAAACCTCAAGTTGGTCTTGAAATTATTTTAGTTCATGAGCTAACTCACATAGTTCAATACATGTTAAAACTGCAAGTAGGTGAATTACTAACTACAATTAATGAACAAGAATATGTATTTGAAAACTATCCTGAATACGCAAGGTATTTAGTGCCTTTTGAAACGAGGAAACTACAGGAGAAATTCTACAAAAGCAATCCCGCTAATAAGGCCTGCTTTCAAGAGGTTAATGGTAAGTGGACTTTTATAGATCCTGACAATCCACCACAAATGCGCAATTTCACAAGTATACCTCCTAATGATTGGGAAGATACTCATGAAAAAATAACTATTGGTAAAGATATTTATTATCAAGTTAAAGCGTAGTTTAATACTAAAAACAAAGATGGCCTCAGAAGAGGCCATTTTTGTATATGAGGTAATTACTGAATTTGTTGTCGAAGAATGATCTGCGTACTAAATCGTCCATCCGCTACCTCAGTAAAAACCATAGGCTTATCTAATCTCACCCAATGAAATGTTGACCCGTCATTCCATAAGAATTTTTTGCCCTGTGCTTTTAAATGCCCTTCCATAATTAATAAATTATCTTTAAATGTAGATGATATATTTTGAAAACCAATTGTTGTGATCTCTTGTGCATCATGAATATTAATTGCGTATTCAACTCCACCTAAACTTTTTTGTATTTGTGTACCGTAATCTCTAGATCTTTGAATATTAATATCTGGCTCAATTTCAAAATCTAATTTAAAACCAATTAAGATCTCTGAGATATTAGTTAATGCTTCATTAAATTCAATACACCACATTGTATAATTACCTACATTAGTGTAATTACCACTATTATGAATATTGCTTACAGCCCAACCATTATGAGTCGATGCAAAACTTTTACCTCCAGCCGTTAATGCATTTACTGCATTACCTGCCCTTATTGTCATCTCATCTCCGTTTGCTGTTACTCCATCATCACCTGTAAAATATACTGCAATTGCATTGGCTGCAGCTGCAGTTCCTACTGTATACATTATTGCCTCATTGGCAACAATACCACTAATTATAGTTCCAATATTTTGGTCGGATGCTCTTTTGTGGTCTGTTAAAGTATCAGAAGCAGAAAATCCCGAACCAAATGTGCCCTCACTTATTGTATTATCTGCTCGGTATTGATTAATTGAATCATAAATAAAGTACGACATTTAAACCTCTCTACATTGTACTGAAACACTTCCTATTTGGCGTTTCAAATTTGTTATTATAAATTTTTTATTACTCCATTGCTCAGAAAAAAGACGTGTTGGCATTGCCACAAAGCTATCGAAAGTATCTGATATTTCATTAAATGGACTTCCCATTTCAGATGATCCAAATAATATGTCTCCAAAATCTAATATGTCTCCTATTTGTAACATACTATATTTTTCAGGATTTACTAATGTTGCCGAAACTGTTGTTTTATATTCACCAAATAAACTAGATCTAAAACTAATCCAATCTGAATTCCTATTATTACCTACACCCTCTACAGCTTGATAAAGAAAATCTAAATTAAACCTTTGGTTTTGGTGCTTATTACTATCATATATTACATTATGTGCAGTAGTTGACGAACTATAATCTGAGCTTTGTAAATACTTATTTGCGGCCGGATGCTTTTCATAATTAACTGTAAACTTTGTTTCTAGATCTCCAACTTCTGTAATTCCTATTTCATAAGAGCCAATATCAATTTGTGATAAATTAACATTTGCCGTAGGACTACCGTCCGGAAGTGTAAAGTATCTAATAGGTGAAACACCACTTACAATGTCTACTTGTTTTGCTTGTGGACTAAATTCAAAAAAGAAACACCCTTCATATTGTAATTGTTTTAATGTTGATTCGAGCGATTCTTCTTTTTCTAATATTAACCTTGCTTTCCATTTATTAGCGTCGGTTCCAGCTCCGTCTCTAAGATCATTAACAGTAATAAAACCACTATTATTAATTTGTGTATCAGCTGAAGTACTTCCTATTGCCGCAAAATCAATGTCTAACGAGTCTTTTAACAATTCTCTATGTATTGTTACTGGATTATTTACAATATCATCACTAGAGCCATGTTGATCAAAAGTAGGTGTAGTAATATCTTGTGATAAATATAATTTTCCAATACTTGCATTAGCCGCTTGTTTTGCAATAGGTTCATCATTTGTTGACAAAGTAGTAGTCATTTCAAAATGTATTTTTTTAATTTTTAATGACATTGTTATTGCTTCATTTCCACCAGCCTGTACTGTTCCACCTTTTAATTTTATTGTTAATGCTAATATATCTGGTAATTGATTGTTTGGACAAATATTATTAAAGGCGCTAGAATCAATATTAGTTGCAATAGTTGTTGCACTATCTGCTTGTACTGGACTTGTATTAGTTCCTAATAAATTAATTGCATTACTAGTATTAGCAACATTATTTGTTACTGCATTATTTAAGTATATATGAACACCTGTTTGTGTTTCATTAAAAAAGCTTGTAAGATCTAAATCATACGTAAAGCTTATATTAAAATTTGTTAATTTGCCTTCTGGTTGTGGTACTTTTAAAAATAAAGTAATCGAGGCATCATCATCATCATCATCACCAAGCGGATTTAATGATCCTGTTATTGTTGCAAAAGTAGAAGCATCATTGTCATAAGCTTTTATTATATTACTTGCCGTATCTGCTCCAAGAAAATTACCAGCAGATTCATGGAATACATTATTTAAATTTTCTGCTTCATCTTCAATTAGATTTGGTAATACAGTAAAGTCTTTAGCTAATGTACTATGTACTTCTAATGTCGAAGCTGCGTCTTTAGTTTTTGCAACTGTAGTAGAAGCAAAGCCAGACTTATTTAAAGGCAAAAATCTTTGTAAATTTTGATCATAAAATTCTAAATTAGGTAAACTACTTGTACCAGCCGCAATCTTGTTTGGAAGTATAAATACTAAATTTTCACCATCATTTCTTAAAAATGGTGTTGGAAATACTTTTGCACTATCTGTTCCAACTACTCCTGTATTTGCAGTGTATTCTCCTAAAATATAAGGAATATCAATACCAGTAGAAACACCTAATGTTTTAGTATCTGGTATTGTTACGTTTTGAAATGGTCTATTAGATATTAAATTCATTACTACAACATTATTACTATACGCAAAACTACTTAATCTACCATTAAAGATCTGCAAAGCATTTGCGGTTGTTTCATCATCATCTATCTGAGACAATATATTTACTTGTGCATTTAAATATCCAGAGCCTAATTTTTCTAAAAGTTTTGTACCATCAATATCTACATTACCAATATTTAAAGTTACAGCACCTGTTTTAGTTGTAAAGCTTTTTAAATCAAGACTATAATTAATACTAGGTTTGTTTAAAATTGCTGGTATATAATCAATATTATTATATTTAGCAGTTGTAGATCCACTTGCTGCAGCAAAACAGAAAGCCAAATCTGGCGTGTCATTTGTAAATGTTGCGGAATCAGCTTTGCTATTTAAGAATATTTGAACTAACCAATTTTCTTTCATAGTTGGTGATACTTTTGCCAAGTAGTTAGAATTAATAAACATTATTTTATAATCTCCTGCCTTATATTATTTAATTTCTTTTTTAATTTTATTAAATACTTCCTGTTCATCAAATCTCATACTAATACCTGGTTCGTACCTCATTACCTCGGTTCCGTTCTTAAATATAATTATAGTAGGTACTACTTTTATGTTCCATTCTCTTTGTATAACAGCTCCAATAGTTTTATTATTTAAATCTACCTCACCTACATAACAAAGTTGTGCTAATTTTTCTACTCCAACTCTATTAGCATAATTCCACGATGCATTTACTTGTACTACTGCGCATTCTTGTAATTTAACTAATTGTACTTCTTCGAAAGTATCTAAATTAACTGATTGCGAATGTAATGGCGATAGTAATAATACTACACCAAACAATCCACAAAGTGATTTGTAATATTTCTTCATAATTAAACACCTTTATTTATTGTTCATGTTAAGAAGAGTTTCATTAATACTTCTTGTATCTTCTTTAACAGAATCTACTTTCTCTTCAAGTTTTTCTACTTTTTCTTCTGTATTCATGATTGTATCACGAATCATTTGATCTTTAAGATCATACTCCATTCTCGAAACTTCAGGTTTAGGTAGTTCCTTAGCTAATTCTATATCAGCTTGCAAGGTAAACCATAAACCTATAATCATTCCTAGTGTTACGACACCACTAATAATTGTTTCAAGACTTAATGTTAGTTTTGTATTTTTATTTACTTCCACTTTTCTATCTCCCTATAAGTTAAGTTTTTGTGCTCTTTGAATAGCAGGAATAATTGAATCAACAACATATTCATCTACGACTGGAGCATTAATATTAATTGTAATATTACCTGAAGATCTTTGGTTTGGAGATGGTAAAGGAGTAATATCAATTCTTTCCATTCCAGACGCGTTATCTCCTACTATTGCTGGAGGATTAGTTGGCAATATTGTTCTTTTGTTTACATCAAAAGATCCTCCTGTTGGAAATTTATTCATATAACTTCCACCTGTTTGAAAAAATCCACCAAGAAAACTTACAGCCGCAGCACCAATACCTAATGGAGTCGCTGCTGACAAGGCTACTTGTTTTTCTTTTTCTTTCGTTACTTTTTTTTCAATGCTTAGTTTTATTTTTAATTGAACAATTTCTAATATTAGATTAGCAAATATATTTTTAATAGCCTCTCCTATATTTTTCTGTTCTTTAAAAGCTTTTCCTAATTGACCAGCAGCTCGCTCATGTAAACCAATTACTTGTGCATAGCTATTTCTTTCTTCTTCAGCCGCAGAAGCTCTTTCCGTATATATTTTATTTATTAAATTTATAATACGCTCTGTCTCTGCTTCAACATCTTCCGCACTTCTATCTGTACCAAATAAAAGATCTTGAATAACACCTTTTGTTGTAACATCTTCTATATCAATATCGTCTCTTAATTGTTTTATTTCGGCTCTTAAATTTTCCATTTCACCTTTAGTCATACCAATTTTTACGCCATCAAGTCCTAATTTTGCTAAAAGATCTGATGTACCTTTTCTTGCTATGTAAGTCCATTCGGCAACTTCCAGTCTCATTTCTTTTAGTGCTGCAGTAAATACTTGTATATTTCTTCTAACTAATGATACAGCTTCAATTGCAGTTAATATCGCTGCGAATCTTAATGCAAATACTAAAGCTGCACTGCTAAATAAAACCATAGCGGTTCGCATTGCCAATATTGCAGTAGTTAAAATCATCATATTTTCTGCTAATTCTTTTAAGTTTTTTAGTGTTGCACTTTCTAATGTAATTATAAATGTTGCTAATTGATTTACAGAGTCGGCTATCCCCGAAGAAATTGCAGCAAATCCAGGAGCTAAGTGCGTACCTACGGAAACTTGTAAATTTGTAAATGCAACAGGTAATCGTGCCATTTGTTGATTAAAATCAATTACTTCATCTCCTGCTAATTTTAATTTAGTATTTACGGAATCCATTGTGGCTGTAATAAATGCAGTTTTTCTATCTACATCCGTCATTGCTTTTACAGTAGTATTATTTGCGTCAGCAAATGCCTCGTAGGCTTTTTTACTATCTACAATAATACCAAGGTTATCTAACATAAGCCTGGATTGTCGACCAATACCAGTTGTTAAACTTTCAATACCATATAAAGCATCTTGCCCTACAGCTTGTGATAATCGTTGAGCTGCATCAAAAAGATTTGCTAGTTGATCTTCATTTTGTACAATACCTAATAATAATGCATTATTTGCTTGTACTAATAGATCTGTATCCTTTACAGTACCATTAGTTGCTTTTCTTAATTTTTCTAATGATTTTTCTGTAATTCCTACATTACGTCCAAGATTAACAAAACTCCTTGTTAACGTTTGCACTTGTGTTGCCTCAGTTACACTCTTTTTTATTGCAGCAGTCATTCCGCCAAAAGCAAATGTTACTAGCAATAATTTATTTCTTAATTGCCCAAGAGATCTTTCCATACTCTCCGTAGAAACACGCATACGATCTTTTGCAGCTTTTGTTTTATTAACATCACGCTCAAGCCTATTCATAGCGGCTTCAGCTTTTTTAGTTAATGCTTGTATTTCTAAAATTAATTGTTTATTTGCCATGTGTCTCGCTCATATATTGTTCAATTGCCGATATTTCATTTCTTATAGTTCCAAGTTCTTCTAGCTTGTTAGCATCGGCATCATCTAACGTAGTAGCAACTGGAATATTAAACTCTTTAATCATTGTATATTCTTTTAACGCCATAGAGTAACTATTGTTTGTAATCCATTTAGGATTCATAAACAATGGTAAATGAAAATATAGATTTCTCCCTAAACTATATTTACTATCTTTCCATTTTTCTACAAGTAAATAAATCTCATCATAAACTTGATTTAAATTCTTATAAGTTACCGTTTTTTTGGTAACAGGACTCTGCCTCTTATAAGGGAATGTAAGGTCTATGTTTGGAAATCCTAATTGAGAAAACCAAACATAGCTACAAAGTCCTATTAACCTTTTTTTTCCATACCCATATATTGAGTAAAGATCTCTTGTACTAGTAAATCAATCTCAGCCATTGTTAAAGGTGTTTTATCATCTTTAATATAGTCTGCTTCTTTTAAGCCAGATAGTTCTTCTACTTTGTTCATTAATTCAAAGTATTTATTTTGATCTATCTCACCCTCTGGAAAAGCTTGAATACTACCTTGCCATAACTCACGCTTCTGTCTATAAGCTAAGGCTTTTATTTTCCATTCTTTATCGAACATTTTAACCGTCATTATTCACTCCTTTACCAAGTACTAGATCCATAAAGATCATTGTACATGAATTTAAATGCTACTCCATTTGCGTCACCATCATCATTTGTAGGTTGAACTACTTTAAATGGTACTGTTATCATTGCACCTGTTTCTGCGTTAGGATCTAGATTTACTGCCGTAGAATATATCTCACATTCAATATTCATTTCACCCATTTCTGCGTTGTCAACAGTTCCGTCTCCTTGTTGTAATTTTAATGTTGCTGTTTTTCCACCAATAAAATCTGCTAAGATATTTTTTGTTGCAGCAAAATTAAAGTTGTCATCATACATAAAAGATATTTCACCTGTAATATTAACAGATGGTATACCGAATGCATACCCTTCAGCATCTCCATTCTCGTCTCTTCCTACTCTTGCAATATTATTTTCAAAAGTAAATGATACTCCTGCTAAAACAAGATCAGATAATGATTGCTCATCAACATCTAGTTGTTTAACATCAAAGTAGGCCTCAATTGGAATAACTTTGGCGTTTGTTGATGCTATTACATCTGGTGCATTTGATACGTTTGCTTCTGTTACAAATCCTGCACTTGAAGCAAAACCAGAGTAGAATGTTCCATTAAGTAAACATCTACCATCTGCCATATCAAAGTTCATTGTAAGGCTTTGTAATACAGCACTTGAAATTAACTTGTCTTGACTAGATTCAGGATAATACAATGCTATGTCAAATAGACTTGGAATTCCTGATCCAATATTTGTTGTAAAATCCGGTCTTACCATTGCTGCACCTGATGTTGCTTGAATAGTATGTATTTCTTTTGCGCCTGATACATCTTCAGTATGATCTTGTAAAACGTTTGCCAACATTCTAACAATAAAGTTACGCTCTGCTGGTACTTCAAAATCCATTGTTACAAATCCACCTTTTGCTGTTCTAAACTGATCTTTATCAGTTTCGATCATTCCTGCATTGTTACTTCTTATCTCACCACTCTCAATCATATTGAGGACTGGGTAAGATACATTAATTACAGGTAAAAGTTTGTAAGCTGCATCGGCAGCGGCCACAGTACTAAATGCTGTTGCTGCTTTATTAATTATACCTACGGAAAATTGATTTTTTCCATAGACTTTTCCACTAACTGCCATGTGTTATTTCTCCTCTTTTTTAACTATCTTTTTAGGCTTTTCTTTTTCTACTGGTTGAACTTGAGCGCCTAAATGTTCAAATTCCTCCAAGTTTTCTTTTGATAATTCGACTTCTTTGCCATCAAGTAATTGTCTTACAATTCTGTTTGATGATCTTGTATATCCATATTGAAGTCTTAATCCACTTATTAATTTATATTTCACGATACTACCTCATTTGTATTGCACGTAAAAGTAATAATAACATTAGATATGTTTTCGTCTAATTCATCTCTTGTATATTCAACATCTGATACCTGTCCATTATACCAATTTGTTATATTATTACTTTCATAATTTGCGTTATTAAATAAAATTCTTTTTACTATTTCTGCAATCATTGTCAATCTATTTAAATGATTTTCTTTGGAGTAATCTCCACCTTTTTTTAATCTATAATCAATGCTAGTTATATATTGTCTCGAGTGCACATTGCCAGAATATTCAATAAATATGTCTCGCTCAGGAGTAATTAAAAAACTTTCTTGTCCTCTATGCTCATCATATAATACTGGCACAGAAACTAAATTCTGTTTTAACAACTTATCTATTGTGTTAATTATTCTATCTTTATAAATATTTTCAAATTCTATTGCCATATTTTACCACTTTACCTTATTTGCCCAATATGCTGCAGACATTTTGCCTCTTGCTATGTTTTTTCTATGTCTAGCTTTAAAAGATCTTCTTCTAGCTCGTGCCGCAGCAGTCTTTGGTTTTTTACCTGCACCTCTTACACCTTGTTGTCCAAATCTAATTAGTTTTATTCTACTTCCTGATTTTGCTAAAACTGCATGTGATTTAGTACGGTGTTTTGGTGTTCTCTTTGGCTTATTATATCCAGAAAAACGTACTCCTCTGTATGTAATTGCCATTTATTTTTTCTTTTTACCTTTTTTCTTTTTAGGTCTTCCTACTTTTTTCCCGTATGTTCCTTTTCCTTTTGGCATTACCTTCTCCTCATTTGCACAGATTCAATTCCACCACCGGAAGTGTGCTCTAGTCCGCTGACTTCTATTTCCCATTCATCATCTATTGTATATACTCCAGGAGAAAATCTTATGTAAACACCATGTGCTGCCCCTTGAAATCCTCCATCTATAATTTTGCCGTTTTCAACTATATTAGTTTTTAATCCAACGTCACTTCCTGCGTAAGTACTATATTTTACCGTCGAAGTAGAACCTTCGGCAAAAGTACCTGCAGTTGTAATAATTACTTTAATTCTGTCATAAGATACATTTGGATGTCCTAATGTGTCAACAATTGATCCTGTAGTTAAACCATTTATAGATACATCTTTTACAATCTTATCTCGGCCGTCTTCATCTTGATCTAGTGAAATTTTACCTTCTCTAATCATGTCTAATAATCCAGTTCTATCAATTGGATTATATGCAACATCTTGTAATTGTGTAGCTCTCTGATTATCATAAGGTGATATTGCCATTGCTGCTGCTAAGAACGCAGTTGATCTAACAATAATTTCTGGATAGTCTCTACCCAGGCTATCACTTGTTCCTACACCTTTATTTTTATAAATTGGCTTATTAATATAAGATCTTACAAAATCAGAAGATCTACTAATAAATTCATTAAAAAGAGTTTTATTATCTCTTCCAGCCATAACAGCTTCATCAAAATTTGGATTATTTGTAGATGTAGGTCTATAATAAACTACATCAGCGTCTTCATCAAAAAAGTATTTTCCATCTGCGTCAATTGCTCCTGTACTTCCCACAGAAGTTAATTCAATATCATTTGCAAATAATTGTGTAAACTTTCCTACACTTCCTGCCTGATAAATAGTAGAGTTTCCATTGCCACTAAAACTTATCCAATTCGATATAGTTCTTTTTCTGTCGTAATCAAATACGAATGGTGCAACTAATTGTATATCGTCAATTGTGCAGTATGTTTCCAGATACGTTGTCATCTATCTCTCCTATTAATTGTGGTACTTCCAGATCATCTATATGTCGATGCAATTCAGACATAAAGTGTATTACTTCTCTGTCCGCTATATGTTTCGATCTTAATTTATTGCTTAATTCTTTTATTTTTTTTATTGTTTCTGTAAGTCCCATTTTTCTCCTATTATATATTTATTGCTCTTTTAAACCATCCAAAATAAAATCTTTCTTGTTCTGGCTTTTCTATTACTAATTTCGAATAAAATAAGCACCTATACGCTTGTAGGCGTTGTTTAGATACTTTATTTGAATACTTTATTGTCTTTGGCCCGATGTAGCCATCAACAACTAATTTTGTGCGTTTCTGGCTATTTATAGCGTCTTGTAATACTTTTACTGCCTGCTTTTGTCCCATGTTAACGCACATATCAAAATATGTCTTTCTTATACCCCCTGGAAGATCTTCTGCTTTAGAAGGTTTCCAATAATCATTATAGTAAATATTAACAGCATCATTAGTGCTGAGATTTTTAATATCAATTTCAGGATACCATCTTTTAGTAATACCATATTTTGTTTCTCCTCCTAGATCTAGGGGATCATTTACATAACCCCCTTCGTGTTCTAGGACATCATTGATGATTTGATCAAACGTCATGCTGACTTCTTTACCTTCTCGTAAGTTCTCAAACCTCCAAGACCAAGCATTCCCATCAAAACAGTCGTAAGTGTTGTCATATCGAATACTGGTAATTCCATAGGTTTCCCAATAGCAAAGAATACAAACATTAATAATGGTTGCAATACGAAGTGATAACATAAAGCAACTCCACAAATCCAACCTACGAAGGGACGCCAACCGCTTACAAATAAGTTGGTTTGTCCAGCTTCTATCTTGTTGACTTCGATTTGTGCTTTGTTTATCTCTTGTATTAATTGTGCTTGTTCCTCTTTGTCTAAAGTAAACTTGTCTACATGACCAGCTACTTTATCAATGATGTTTGCAACTACATTTAATTTAGGCATCTTTCGGACTTCCTTTGAACTTTTCTTTTTCTTCTTCTTTTTCTTCAAACGATTCAGTAAGCATCTTAGCAAATGCACCTTCTGCTACATTTTCTCTATCCATTTGGAAAGCGATGTTTGCTTTTTGCCTACGACAATTTTCAATGTGTTCAACTAGAATTTGTTGTTCTTGTTTTAGTTCATCAAAATTGTATTCTGTTTTATCTATTGTTACTTTTCTTTGTTCACTCATTACATAACCCTCATGTTATTGTTAATAAAAT
>Ga0181413_1000536_pt1 | contig 11590 bp, 10 predicted proteins | sample 36SPOviralmetaG_FD_130111 | JGI IMG/M metagenome (GOLD analysis project Ga0181413, IMG submission 130111) | Marine viral communities from the oligotrophic San Pedro Time Series (SPOT) site, San Pedro Channel, CA, USA - 36 SPOT_SRF_2012-09-28 | ecosystem: Environmental > Aquatic > Marine > Strait... | reverse complement strand
GTTCGTGTATGTGATAGCACTAAACGTAAAGGTCCCTGCCCCTGTCCGCACAAGTTTGTGTGGCATGGTGCTGTTATCTAAACCTTGTGAGATGCCTGGTAAAACTGTTTCGTTCCAGGTCGTACCGTCTGACTTTACATAAAAATCATCTTCTGCTGCACTTGTGTTTGCAACTTTGTAGATAGATCCTGAGTTGCTTGATGCTGCTGGTAGGTTTGCAATACTTGCAACAGTAGCTGTGACTGAACCACTAACATTCGTAGACGACATTGCAGTTGTAGTCGTCTTGTTAATAATAAAAATCTGATCCTGTCTGGATATGACATGGAAGTCATTGTGGTTTCCGTTCAGGTATGTCTGACCTGTACCACCTGTGATGGTGGATTGTGATCCATCAGATGTCTTCCACATATTGACAGCCTGTCCTTTGATGACTCCCACGTAAGCTTCAGTGCTACTAAATCTAAAATAGAACCAGTGTCCTGTCGCATATGTTGTAGCAGAGTTGGTGCCAAAGTCTGCAATATAAGAAAACCCAGGACGTTTGATCAGGCCAAACGTAGGGTCAGGGTAACCGTTGATAATTTCTTTGACTTGACCAGGCAGTTTTGAGTCATCTGGCTGAGTAGATACACCACCCAGAAAGTTTGGAATTTGTTGAGTGATGTTTGCCATCAGCGCCTATGTAATGCTTTGTATGGTTCGTAGCTTGTGTAGAAGTTGCCAGCTTCAGGATGACCGAAGAATGTGTAGTCACCTTGATTGCACTCGTACTCCATTGCCATTGCACGGTTGTACTCTTCTTTCTGTGACAGAAGTTGGTACTGAGTAGAGTCACCTACAATTCTGCTAGAAAAGATTGTTGCAGACCTTGCGACAATGTAGTCACGGATTGGCTTGGGTAGATCTCCCCAGTCGTAAAAGTAAAGTACATCTACTACTGGTGTTTCTTCAAATGTATATGTGTGATTATGTCTGTCGTACAGTTTACCGTTTCGCTGTACAACGTCTTTGTAGTCTCTGTTGTGATACTGAGAGATGTCAATTTGTAAGACATCATTCGGTATAGCAATTTCTTTTGTTGTCGAGTCGGGGACAAAGGATGTTAGTCCGTATTCTTTGTTAAACGTCCATCCTTCTGCCTGTACTTCACGCGACACATTGGTCAACGTTTCAAAAGCAAGCGCAACGTCCGGGTTGGTGTTTTCGAGTTGAGTGACAGGAGCCTGGCCAACTGACATGAGAATCTCATTTACTGCAGTCAGTTGATCAGTTGTCGGTGAACTAGGTATAGCCATAAAGAGATCTCAAAAAAAAGGAGCCCCGAAGGACTCCGTATGTACAAAAAAATATCAGAATGCAGAAGGAGCAGAAGCACCCACATACAGCTCAACGGCTGCAGCAGGGTTCAAGTAATCACTGCCGCATGCCAAACGACCGAGCATTACATCGCCTTGGTATACAACGGAGACATCTCCACTGGTGACTTGCACCTGGGGACCGATTGCTTCGACCATACCGGCTGCTTCCTTCTGGAAGATCAGACCGCAGGACTTAGCACCGACTTCAGAAGCAGTACCGTAATCGTTCTGGATACCAGTAGAAGCGCCAGAAGCATCTTCTAGGGTAGGTCCAACGAAACTACCAGTATTGGTAGGTGAGGTCACGCCGGTAGTACCGCCGTAGGCAGTACCGTACTTACCCAAGAATGGGATGTTCATAGATTTATAAATTTTGATCCCGGCGACTTCGATGATGCCGTTGCCTGACTGCAATGCAGTGCCTTGTGCATCACGGTTGATCAGGCCGTTGGAACCAACAGCTTGGATCAGTTCGTAATACTGACGAGGGTTCAGTACAGCGACACGTCCGTCACCGGAAACACCCTTTTCGTCCATCGCAGCTGCAGCGTCGTAGAAGGCGCTGACCAGTGCAGTAGAGGAATAAGCATCAGAATCGTTAGTAGTAGAACCTACGCGAATCTGTGTACCACCAGGCTCAACAAAGTTGGTCTTAGTGATAGGTGAAGCTTGACGAGCACCACGAGTAACTGCACGGAATGCAAGGCGGTCATAGCGCTCCGCCAAGGCATAGCCGATCTTGCGGGAGATCTCGCTACGCAGGTCGTAGTGGCTGAGGACTTCATCCAGGTTGTAGACGAAGGCTGAGCTGATCAGAAGGTCGTCACACGTAATTGTCTTCTCAGCAACCGGAGGTGCGTTGTCCGAGTTACCTAGAATTGAATTTCCTGGGGTATGAAATTCTGAAGTTGTACGGCCTGTGTAGATGAACTGTAAAGATCGGCCGTTCTTCAGTGTACGCTTCATGATCAAATCACGAGCGATCGTATTATGTTGGAATCCCTTAAACATCTCTCCTGAAAAGAGTTTAAGGAACAAAGCGCGGGCGTCACCCGTGCTGTTAATCTGACCAGGCCGTGTAAGGTTGGTGGTCAGTGTAGAACTTTGATGTGCCATTATAGGAGTAAATTAATTATAACCAACTCCAAGATCTTGGAAAATTTTTTGTGGTCTATTCCCACCGTCATGACGGCAGCTGAGGTATCCGCTTACGGGCTCAGTGCCAAATTGCTGAGGGAGGAATCGAACCTCCCCGTGATCACCAGATTCAGCGAGTAGCGTAGTAAACTACACCACGGTACACAAGACGTACCTTACGCATCGTATCCTCCATTAAGAGAACCATAGGCCCCGTTCCATGCCTATGTCGTCATGCGTCGTATACAGCATCCAGGATTATCTTATTGAAATATGTGTCTAACTGCTGCAGTAAAATCTGTTCGTCAGGATCACCACCAGGCCAAACCTCGATGTGTTTCTTGACGGATTTGCTGAGCATCCTAATAGCATCTATTCCCAAAGTTAATTCAAATGCTTCCATACGATGAACGGACGATTGTTGTTAGTTACTTTTTCTTTGCAGTCTTTGCAGCACGCTTAAAGTTTGCTGCGGTTGGTGCGCCTTTTGCTCCAGGCTTCCTCATTTTTTCGCCACTACCAGCAGCGATCCTTTTTTTTTTGGCATTAATGTTGGCATAAAGTCCACGTTTTGCAGCCATAATTAACATTTCCATTTGCGAAGGGCTAGTGCTTTACGTGTGGGTCTGCCTTTGGAATCCTTCATTGGACCCTTGACGCCACTCATACGCGCACAAAACGATCTTTTACGTGGGCCACCTTTTGGCTGTGGTGCTTTTAGGTTAGACCCCGTAGCTCTGTTGTATTTGTCCCGACCTGCTTTTGTAAGACCACCAGACCGGGATTTGTGTACTCCTATCTTTAGACTAACTGATTTTCTTGTAGCCACCTTTGCCACCTTTCTTGCCACCGCAAGATCCTTTACCTTTATGCGGCATTACTTTTTACCTCTGCGTAGTTTCTTGAGATCTTTTGCATCGATCTTGTTTGGGTTACCGGCCATCCGTGCAATTGTTTTTTGCTTAGGGCTAAGTGGCTTTTTCTTCTTTGCAGGCGGACGGCCCACCTTTGATCCGTATGTTCCAGGTCCGTAAGGCATGTTTAAAATTCAATGTCAGAGTTTTCAAGTTTCATCAAAACGTCATCTCGATAAGCAGGGTCAGTGTCATAGCGTGGGTCTGCCATAGCCGCTACGAGTTCCGCTTGACTACGGAATGAATTAGTAGACGTTGGCGCTGATTCGCCACCAGTCAACAGCTCTCCGTCATATCCTTGCGAGTCGCTGAATCGTCCCATCAAGGCTTGTACAGCAAAGAAACAAGCAGCTGGGTCGCCGCCGTCAATAACAGCGTCAAAGAGATCAATCTCTTCTTCACTGAAATTGTTTTGCGCCCACTCCAGCATCTCACCGTATGCTTGTTCTCCGCCTGCCATTTCTTGTAGAGCTTCTACATCCTCATCAGTAAGACCATCAACTTGTTCGCTGTCTTCGTCGTACTCTTCATAAACCTGCTCTACATCTTCTTCAACTTCTTCCTCTTGTTCTCGGCTACCTAGTTTTTTTTGTAGCTCTAGGTATGCCTCTTCGAGTTGCTCAGGAGAATTATATTTACCAGCAAGCAATGATTCTTGCTCTTGCTCCATTTGCTCACCGATCTGCAGAGACTCTTGTTCGTCTGCAGTCAGACCTTCAGTGATGTCTTCACCATTGATGGTAAGTTCTTCTGCCATGGGTGGTTGTTATTCTGGGGTTTGTTGTTGTAATACTTGTGGAGGTACAGGAGCTTCACCTTGTTCGCCAGGATCTTCCTGTGCAATCTGTGCAAACTTGCTTGCCTGCTTAGTAAGCTCCAGTTGGTTCTGTTGCTCTGCAGCTTGCTCTTGTTCAGCTTGGCGCTCCTCCATACCGCGAACCAAATTCAAAGTGTCAATGCCTTGCGAAGCAGCCAGGCGTTTGATAACTTCTTCAGGATTGATATACTGAGCGATTGCATCGCCGCCCATTGTCTGCGCAATAGTTTGCATGAACATGCCGAGCGACTCTCTATCTTGGCCGCGGCCTAGTGCATTGACACCGGCAACAATAGTTGGCTTGACCAGATTCTTAGGCAGCCTAGGAATGTCGCCTGACTTTTGTGATACAGACAGCTTGCGGTTTAGATAAGGAACAAGGAACTCAACAGTTAGCAGACTGAACAATCCACCGAGTTGTTGTTCCAATTCCATTTGTGTCATACGAACTTCCTCCGCTGTTGTTCGAGCACTATCGCGAACCTGCATCACAAGGAAGGCACTATTTACACGTCGCTCAAGCTGTTGAATCATTTGATATGCAGTGTTGAAGTCAGCAGTTTTACCGACCTGCACTACACCAATATCGTCGGGACGACCTTGCACAATCGCACCGTTTCCAGCTTTGGCTAAGGTGCTTGGCTTAGTTGTAGCAGAAGGACTGACAGTAAATACAACCTTTGCTGCTGCAGCTGAGCCTTCAATAATTGCTTGGCTGAGTGCATCTAAAGACTGCAAATCACCCATGAATTCTTCTACTCTGCCGCGACCGTATGGTTCATTGTCTACACAATTGAACCTGAGTGCCAACCAAGGATTTGTATCTAGTGGTGATTTACCTTGTGACCTAGGTATAACTTTTCCATATACTTCCTGGTGCCAAATAAACCTATTGTTGTCACGACGCACATGCGTGTAGACATCACACTGATTGTTTTGTCCAGTGCCAACATAGCTTTCGTCGTTGCGCTTATCAAGTACCTTAAGGTCAGGAACTAGCGCCTCAACAATCTTTTTGTTGACCCGTTCTTTTGTTACAATCTCAATTACATTGCCTAGACCATCTCTATCTACAACATACCGATTCAAAGGATATAACTTAAGCTTATCTTTTGCCATGTAGATCAAAGCATTTCCAGCTACAACTAGATGCTTCATTGCCTGATGGACTACGACGCGATCATCGGAAGCAGCAATAGCTTCCATCATGGTACGTTCGATTTTAGAAAATGACAGGTCAAGTTCACTACGAACTTGCGGGTCAATGTCTTGATCCATCAAACCAGCTTCATCTAGCTGTAGTTTGAAAAAGCTTGTTTGCGGAGGGAGCAGTGCAAGCATCAGCTTGCTTGCCAAGGTGCTTACACCGGCACTCCCAGCCGACTGGAAAGGAGTCAGCAACGTCTTATGTGCGCTGTTGTCCTCGTCTTGTTTGATCAGGTATGGCAACGTCAGCTTTGAAGCATCGATTGCGGTGTGTAGAAATTGGTTTCGGTCAGAACTGAGAGCTTCGTATCGTGTTTGAGCTGTCATGTTACGTGACTAAATACTGTTCTCCTTTTTTTTTCAATTTGTCTTCGTTCACCGAAGGTGTCTTTGTCAGTTTGTCCTTAGTCATCTTCAACGAAGCTTTGTAGTCAGTAGCGCCACCAAGGCTTGTACGCAGTTTGTCTAGGACTTTAGAATAAGGTGCTTTAACTTTATCGAAGTTTGGAGTCTTTGGACTTGTAGACTTCAACATTTTTTGAGTCATCTTCATATTCTTTTCTGTACTATCCTTACCCATGTTGCCCAGGTATCTTTCAGCAATACGTGCTCGCATCGACTTAAAGTATTCATTACGTCCTAGCTTGTCATATTGTTTGACAGACTTAGGACGCTTACCAATATCCTTGATACCCAGCTTCATACGTTCAGGTCCCTTGTACTCAGCTGCTAACTTGTTGAACCTAGTGCTGACTTTTTCTCGGGCTTTCTTCCTGTCAAAGTTTTTGCTGAGATTGGGTCGCTCAGATTTAGGCGGTGCTTTTTTTACTTTAATAAATGCAGTTTGTTTGTCTACAGCTTTTTGTGCTTTTTTTGTAATTTTTAGTTTATTATTACTTGTAAGTTTTTTAATTCTTTTGTCTTTTACCCCTTTAGAAACTAGCTTTTTAATCTCTTTCTTTGTGACTTTACCGTCAGCCTTCACTTTTTTGAGTAGAGATTTATTGGTGTTTTTTCTAATTTTTAGTTTAGTATTACTTGTAAGTTTTTTAATTCTTTTATCTTTTACTCCTTTAGAAGCTAGCTTTTTAATCTCTCTCTTTGTGACTACACCGTCAGCTTTTTCTTTTTTGAGTAGAGATTTATTTTTGTTATTGGTTTTTTTTGTTTGATTAGAAGCTGTTCTTGTTTTAGTAGCTTTCCTGAAAATCTGCCTGACTTCTTTTCTTTGATTTACTTTTTTGCTTATTTTGATTTTGCTGCCGCGAGCGCTTTTTCTCAGTTTCTGTAGTTGTTTTTTTGAACCACCGGCCTTAGCAACTTTTAGTAGCTCTCTTTTGGTAAGCTTTCCATCTTTAAGAGCCCTTCTCGTTCGTTTACGAGCTTTAGATCCTTTGTCAAAAATCTTTCTTAGTTTCTTTTTCGACTTTTTACGTCTAGCCATCGTTGTTTTCTAGTCGGTTTACTAGCCACTCGACAACTGATCGTTGACCGGAGCGGTACATAATCTTTTCGATTGTGTCTTCAGGAGAGGGTGTGAGTGGTGGAAACCTCTCTTCCATTTGCGCTAAGACTGCCCGTGCTTCCATGCCGAAGACTTCAAGCATATTGGGGGAGATTCCTTGCATCATGTTCAAAGAACGCCGGCATTCTGCCTGCTTTAGTTTCGGTCAGTTGTGGTGCCTTCCCTTGATACATCAAATTATTAGATGATTCAAGCCAGAAGCGTTTGTTCAAATACTTGTCTGGGTTTGTAGCAGACAGTGGCTGCATCACCCAATGAATCGTGGCCAGGCGGAGGCGATCAAGACTGTCACTGATATCAAGCCCCAACTCCCTACAAATAAGGGAATTAGAAGATACGTGGATAACTTCGTCTCGTGATACGTCGGCCGATGCTCCTCTAAATCCTGCATCTCCGTTAAACCTCATCAGGGGTAAAAGACAAAAAAAGATTGACCGTTCAGCTACCATAGCTTTTACAATAGTGTGGTCTGGATGTGCAATCCATGCATCACGAATACGCAATGCTTCTGCTTCATCCTTTTCATTCACGCCGTGTGCATCGGCAATATATCCCAACGCAATATCGTGACGCTCTTCATCTTTTACATTAGACAAAAGCAGTTCTCTTGCTGCATCAGGTACATTTTTCTCAAGAGCATCTGTGATGAAGTCACCTACAGGCAACTCCATGTGACGCAACGCCAACGCCCTAGACAAGACTTCTTCTGATCCTTCACGGACCTTGCCTTTCACAGGACGCACAGGACTCCAAGTGCGTTTCTTTTCGATTAGTTTTTGATAGGGGTTTTTCATTCTTGGCAATCACATTGCATAGTATTAGATTCGGTGGGTGTTTCTTTTGTGAATAGGTCTGCGATATAATCATCAATCTCTTTTTCATCTAAGAGCGCATACGCACTCGACTTGTCTTGGATATTCGACATGACCTGTAGTGCATAGTACAAAGATGTCTGTGGTGAATCAAGCCAGTCCTCGATGAAGGCTTCGTTCATCTCTACCATGTCACTCCACCAATTCATAGAGTAGCCGTGCAGCAGTCCGGTCTTATCTAACATCTTCATGATTTCGTCTGCTACTTTACGGAATACTGTGTAAGTGACTTCTTCTGCAATTTCTACGTCGCCGTACTCATAAGTGCTGACACCGAACGTGCCTGAGTCTCTGTCTACAGTACGTGAGATCGGCGGCGCAATCTCTGGTGCTGATGTGAAGCCGTCTAGATCTTTAGACCTATAGGAGCAGCTAGCTGTAGGAGCGATAGCGAAGGCTCTATCCATGTTGTAAGACCTTGCAATTTCTGCCGATTGGTTGATTCCCTTCTGCAGTTGCAAAGCTAATTCGTATGCAGGTGATGCAACAACTTGTCCAGTGTTGACATACTCCAATGCTCGACCGAACTGTTCGTACGTGATTCCGTACCGGCGCAAAAGGTTTGCCAATCCGAGCATCCCAAGTCCAACTTGGCGGTCTACTTCAGGCGACAAGTATTCTCCAGATTCACCAACACCAGTCTTGCCATGTAACTCACAAAGCTCTGTCATTCCTTGAGTGAAGGCATTAGGAATATCATCAAAATCACAAGCTCCCAATGATACGTGTTGGAGCAAACAAGTGCCCCTGTGTTGTATATACACCTCCAAACATACGTTACCAAAAACTTGTTCACCCAGCTTATTATATTTAATTTTGTTCAACCAGATGTCACCGCTTTTAATGCCAAACAGAAGGGCATCCTTGACTTCCGCTGGCGCAGCATTCCACATGTCTTCATCGAGATCAACACATCGTTTGACCCAAGGAAGTTCATCGCGGGGTGTAGTGATGAACTCCATAATATCGTCGTGCTGAAGATTTATATGCAGGACAATCGCTCCTGATTTGTATAAACCACCGCGCCTCAAAGTTTCATTTATCGAAGAAAGTATTTTTCCGAATGATACTGGGCCTGAGCTAACCAAGCCCTTGCCGTTGTCTGTGTTTTTTGGTCTGAGTTTTGAGAGATGCACTGCAACACCCGCAGCATTTCTGAGCGCGAATGAGGAGTAGATCCAGCTAGATTGAATGCCATCGCGACCCTCCATTGAATCTAAACAGTCGAAAACTGTACAGCTGACAGGGAGTCGTCCATCGGGATTGTCAATCCAATCTTGTACCCTACCAGTTCTAGCAATCAAACTTGTCATTGAACTAAATCGTCTAAGTTGGGTGGTTCGTAGTTTGGACCTTTCAGGATCTTTCCGTCTGATCTTTTGATCGGCTTTCCATCAAGTCCTAGTTTGCTGAGATTAGATAGATGAACACGCTTCAGCGCTTCTTCTAGATCCCAGTCGGCATTTTCTGAGTATTGAAAGGCTACATATACAAGATCAGCTAGCTCCTTCAAAGTTTCTTGGTCTGTCTTCTTCCTGTGTGCTTCACAGAATTCGTGATATTCCTCACGAATCAGATCCAGTTGCATCTCGCGATGATTCCCCCCACTCGGCACGCCGTAAGCGGTACGGAACTCCTGAGCCATGTCGGAAAGGCTCGATTTCTGTAGGTGGTGTTGGTGTGTGTTGCAGCTCATTTTCAATATAGTTGATAGCTTTTTTAAGGTCTCCCGCTTTCGTTTCAGCATTCTTGTAACCGGCTCGGCAAATATACTTAAGTGCTGCGCCGAGATGATAGTTAAGATCTTGGTCACGAATAAAGTCCCAGACTTCTATTTCTCCGCGGGTGTAATAGCTGGGTGAATCGGCCATTGTTTTACTAAATTACTAACGGTGTTACTTAGAGCAAAGCATTGACGTTGCAATGCCATGAATAATGTGATGATGTCTTTCTTGTCTGCCTTGTCCAGCAGATCGTCAAGACGCCGGAGCTTGAACTCCTGTTCCATCGTCAATTCGATAATCGGCGGTGGGGGTCCAGGGAATGACCCGTTGGTTTGCTGTGTCATAGTCTGTAGCTGTAAGGATTCTTGCTAGGCGAGCATTCATCAATGCATCCTCTTCGTCTAATTCCTTAGACTTGAATGTCTTAACAACTGTCTCCCAGCTGTAACCTTCTTTTTCAAAAATAGTAACTGCTCTTTTCACGCCGATTCCGGGGATTCCGCCATAGCCATCGGTTTGGTCTCCGGCCATTGTTTGAATCAAATGCCACCTAGCACCATCGTCTTCAGTGACAAGCGTTGTTTCCTTCATGTTGTAAACCCTGCCTGGAATCTGCATTAGATCCTTATCAGGTGACACGATTATGTTTCCAGGGTTTGCCGTTGCATAGATGCCCATTGCATCGTCTGCCTCAAGCTCTGGCATACGGATGACTTCATACGTCTTGGTCAGCTCATTGATTACGCGAACGTAACCACAAGGCTTTTTACGGTTGCGGTTACCTTTGTAATCGCTGTAAATTTTCTTTCGGAAATTTTTTGAGTCGCTAAAGAACAGAATTGGTTCAGGTTGGTCCCACATAAATGCTTCGAGGATCTTACCGATCTCCTTAAGCACATTTGTGTACGCATCGCTAAACTTGCTGGTTACCATGATCACATCATCACCCCAGTCAATCTCAGTCTCAGCTGCTGCGCATGACTTGTAGCAGATGAAGTCTGCATCAATTAATAGTTTCATGACCAAAATGTCTCCCAGCCTTGTGGCTCTTTGCGCATCACCCATCGGCATTCCCAGGTATCTGGGTTGACTAACACACGCGCCACAACCGCTTTGCGATTTCCGTAGCTTTTGTGAGACTGTTGGACCTTGCAAAACTTCATCATCTTTACATCAACATGCAGTGTTTCGCCTTTGTAGTGCAAGACTAAATCTGTCTTACCTGTAGCTGAAATGTTTTTGTAGACTTCTGCACCACGTTTCAGTGCTTCAGACATAACAACCTGTTCAGCAATATCACCAAGCCTGCGTGTATCAATGCGTTTCTGCCCAGGATTTGCCTTGTGTTGCTTCGGCTTCGATTGGACAGCGGAGGTTGTAATACTCTCCTGCAGTTCTAGCTGTATATTCAAGAATAAATTTTAGTTCGGGTGAATGTTTCGGGTCGCACTCGTATTGGAGTTCATCGTGAATGTACCCTAGTTGATGTGCCTTTAAGTTTTTCTCTTTGATTAGCTCGTATGCTTGATATAGCCAACGACGCGAGATAACTCCAGCCGATGACTGGCAAATGTAGTTGAGGCACTTGTGTTTGCTGTCTACAACAATCTTTCTTCGGTCAATCGAAAAGATGTAACCACGCTGAGCTGCTGCGTTGACACCTGCAAGTAGTCTGTCCATGCCAGGAATTGCTTTGACAAAGGCGTCACGTATCTCTGCTCCTTTTTTCTTTGCTTTTTCTGGTGTTAATGAAAAGTCAAAGCTTAGTCCGATCCCGGTATCAGATTGTCCATATAACCAGCCATAGGTGATGACCTTAACCTGTCTACGTGAGATTCCAATTGCGTCGGCATTGACCTGATGTATGTCTCCGTTGAGAAGTATTTCCGCATAACGTCCGTTGTCATACTTTCCCAATAGGTGGGCAAGTACCCGCAACTCGATAGACTTAAGGTCAGCCCCGACCATAACAAGACCCGGAGAGGGTTTAAATAATTGTCTAATTTCATGATCACTCGGAGTCTGTGAGATGTT
>Ga0181413_1000535_pt1 | contig 11596 bp, 15 predicted proteins | sample 36SPOviralmetaG_FD_130111 | JGI IMG/M metagenome (GOLD analysis project Ga0181413, IMG submission 130111) | Marine viral communities from the oligotrophic San Pedro Time Series (SPOT) site, San Pedro Channel, CA, USA - 36 SPOT_SRF_2012-09-28 | ecosystem: Environmental > Aquatic > Marine > Strait... | reverse complement strand
CAAGATTAGCTTTTTTTCCTTTTCCCCAAGATTGATAAACTTTTACTACCTTTCTTCCTTCTTTTAATTTATTTTCAGATAAAATAGAACGAATTTCGTTTTTAATAGCTTCTTTAAGAGTTACCATTTTGTCATTTTTATATTCTTGATCTACTGGTTTCATTTTATATTCTTCTTTTTCTTTCAAATATTTTTTAAATGATGGTTTTCTACCGTCAAAATTTCTATATTCTGATTCAAATTGAATTTTACAAGAATAAAATGAGGGGTGTGTACCTAAATTTTTAAGTACCTTATCTGTAGATGCTTGTCTTTGATCAGGTGTAGATTCACTTAAACGTGAAATACCCATTGTAGATAATTCGTAATCCATACCTTTCTTAAATTCGTAAGGATTAACACGATCTAATCTGTTGTCGTTTCCGTATGGAACACCTACACTGCCTTTTTTAGCCTTAGGTGAGTATCCGTAATATTTGTCGTTTGCCATTGTTGTTAAATATTGTTCTGTAATAAATATAAAGGGAAATTAGAAGCTCACGTATATCACTTCTTAATTATCTTATACTGAATTGTTGAATTATTGTAGGTTATATTAAATATGTAAATACCATTAGAAAAACGCGATAAATCGATTCGATTTTCATTTTCGATGATCGCTATGGTTTCACCTAATATATTAGTAACATCGATTTTAATGTCGTTTTTAGCCAATATATTTACTATACCTGTTGTTGGGTTAGGGTAAAATAAAATTTCTGATTCTTCTAAATCATCTAAACCAACAGAATATTCTTCATCACAATAATTATACTGAACTTGGCAGTAATTATCCCACTCATTAGTACAACAGTATGAATCAACTGTAATTACCCAAGCGTAACATTCATCATTTAACCAGTATGGGTTTCCAGGTTCACCAAAACATCCCGCATCGTATAAACATGATCCGTCATCAACATTAGCTGAAAAATCAAAATTGTAAGCTCCGAAATCGGTACATCCTTTAAATATACCAATACACGAACCATCATTTGTGTTAGCTAAACTATCATAATTAAAAGATAACTCATTTATACACCCGAATACTCTTTCAATACAACTATAATCTTCTATATTTGCATCAAGATCAAAATTAAATGCTGATGGGTCAGTACAACCACTTTTTTTATCTTCACAAGTGCTATCGTCTGTATTTGCTAATGGGTTAAAATTAAATGCATTTTTATCCATACATCCATACACAAATGGTTCACAATTACCTGCATCTATATTTGCTAATGCATTGTAATTAAATGAGGTATCATCCATACAACCAATTACTTCAGCTTCACAAGACCCATCATCTGTATTTGCTTCGAGATCAAAATTAAATGCTTCTTTATCTGTACACCCATATATAAATGGTACACAGTTTCCAGCATCTGTATTAGCTGATGGTTTAAAGTTAAGCATTGTAGAATCAGTACACCCAATTATTACTGGCTCACAAGAACCATCTTCAACATTAGCTAATTCATTGTAGTTAAAAGCTTTTTTATTCATACAACCAAATATAGGATAAACACACACATCGTTATCTACATTAGCTCCTGAGTCGAAATTTAAAGCTGCTGGATCGGTACAACCAAAATAAATACATGATTCATTATCAACATTAGCTCCTTCATTGTAATTCCATGCAATTGGATCCATACAACCATAAACATAACCTTGACATGATTCATCATCTACGTTTGCGTTTTCATCATAATTGAATGCTAAATCATTTGTACATCCGAATACCTTTTCAATACATGAACCATCATCCGTATTAACTTCTACATTATAATTAAATGCATCTTTATCCATACAACCTTCTACAGTATCGATACAATAATCACCACAATAAGGCATTGCATTATATACATGCCAGAAAGGGGGTTGGAATGGTTGTAATGCACCTTGACCATTATTACTAAATGGGTTAGTACCACCTTCAATTAAAAACACATCATCTGCATTATATAATTCAAAAGAATTATGCATTGTTTGAAATTCAATTTCTTGTTGTGGTTGTTGTGCTTTACCTAATTCAAAATAATAAACATCAACTGATTTATTTGTTTGTAATTTAATTTGAAATTCTTCTTGATATGATCCTGGACCCATTGTGTAAGTACCAATAATACTATCTCCCTGTGCTACAGTTATATATGATTCACCCCAACCGTCTCCACCATTATCTTTAATAATCAATGTGTATTCACATTCAGGAACAATATAATTTAAAGTAGCTTCAGGACTGTAATTAAAAGCATTATAATCTATACAACCCACAATATGAGGCGTAACACAAGAACCATCATCTACATCTGCTTTAAAGTCAAATTCTTGATAATCTCTATCTGTACATCCATACACTGATTCAACTTCACATTCTTCTAATAAAATAGGACCTGAATAGGCTGCTTCACCGAAATCAGCTTCAGGTAATTCCCATATTACATCAGGACTACCACAAGGCTCTAAATCACCCATGATAATAAAATTACCATCAGTACCGCCATACTCTGAGCCATTTAAACCATCACCATAAGCATCACTTAATATAAGCTCTACTCCTGAAGATGGAACACATAATTGGTAAGGAATTGTTGTATTTGCTTGATTGAAAGAATATTCATCAGCCGTTACGCTTGCTATTGGTTGACCTGTAGATATGTCAGTAAGAATCCATCCTGTTTCTCCAGGATATTGATCTAATGTTATTTCTAATAACATTTTAACTTCCCCATCACTACAAGTTGCGGTAGAACAGGTCCCATTATCAACTTCAGCTAATGGGTTATAATTTATTGCTTCTGGATCTGTACAACCCTCTACTGGATATTCACAACTATTATTATTTACGTTTGCTTCTGGGTCGAAGTTTAATGCAAGTGAATCTGTACAGCCTTCTATTGGATATTCACAAGAACCATCATCTAAAGTTGCTTCTGGTACAAAATTTGCTGCTAATGGATCAGTACATCCATTAATTGGTTCTTCACATGGTACTCCATTATAAGATAAACAAGCCGCAGCGTCAAAAAATTCATTAAATAACCCAAACCCATCAGTGTACATACAACCATAATCTGGAATATCATCACATGATGTGTAAATACATTGAAAATTACCATATTGATCAAAACCCTGTATTGTTGCATCTACATTGTAATTGTCTGCGTTTTCATCCAAACATCCTTCTATTGGGTATTCACAACTCTCATCATCTATTGTAGCTTCCCCATTATAATTAGATGCTAAACTATCTGTACATCCATAAACATCATTAAATTCACAATATACATTATATATACCTCTCAAATCATTACATGACTTTGAACCATTGCTATATCCATATTGTATACCTTCAGCTAAAAGATCATCAGCGTTAGAAGCATTATTATTATAAAATAAATTCCATGTACCACTAAATGGAAAACCAGTCTCGTTAGAATTTATATCGAAATAAACATGTTGGTCATATCCATTATCTAAACAAACTGCATCAGCTATAATTTCAGGAGTAGAAATATTCCAAACATCAGCACATTCTCCATGTACTCCATAAATGTCTTGTGCGCTTACTAATACTGCATTACCTATATCAACACAAGATCCATCGTCTGTATTAGCCTCCTCGTTGTAGTTTAAAGCGGAAGGGTCTATACATCCAGGTATTGGATCAGGTTCACAAGTAGTTGTACATTCATCCCAACAAGTACTTACAATAAAATCACTAGGTATTTGTGATGGTACTAGTAGCTTTCTTACTTTACCAAAACCACCATAACCATCGTCACTTCCATCATAAAGACACTCATTAATTTCACTACCTTCATACATCATTTTAATCAACATACCAACAGAAGTCTGTAATTGGAATGCATATAAAAATTCTGTTTCTTGACCAGCTGCAGATCCAACATAGATGGTTTTTTCATATATTCCATCACCATCTGAATCATCCATTGGTGTGGATGACCAGCTCATTACATTTGAACTAACACTAATATGAGTATTAATTCCTACCCCCTCAAGTTGGTTTATATCAACCCTAAGAGTGATAGGGGTCATAAAGGCTTGTGCTGATAAAGTAAAGGTGGAAATTAAAAATAGAAAGGGAATTAAAAACTTTTTCATGTGATATCTAATTTTGGGTTTTGTTTTATTAGAAGGCTTCCATTATAATTTCGTCAACGGAATCTTGTAATTCATTTCTAGTAGCTTCTAATGTCATCATAATGTTGGCTTGGAATCTTTTAACTTCTTCACCATCTTTAAAAATTACTAATGTAGGTACTACTACTATTTTATATTTGGAAGCATATTTGGAATTAGAAGCAATGTCAACTCTCTTTGTACTACAATCAGACAATGATCCAAGCCATTCTACTTCGTTTGCTTTATTAAAACTTGCATTAAATTCTACCACACATAACCCTTCAGAACAAACAGATTGACCAAAACCAAAAGTTGAAACAAATAATAATAATGTAAATAGAAATTTTTTCATAATGTTTTATCTAAGTTTATCTATTTTATCTTCAATACGTCGCATGTCTTCTTTAATTTCTTGAACATCCTCTTGGGTTGTCATAATAGTTTGACGTATAAGTTGATCTTTCATATCGTATTCCATACGTGTAATTTCAGGATCTGCAGGTAAAGGTAGTGCTTTTGCTTCTTCGATGTCTGCCTGTAGTGCGAACCACATACCGACTACAGTTGCAATTCCTACTGCTATTCCCGCTAATGTTTTAATGCTTATATTAAAACTTGTGTCTTCGTTTAATTCTTTTGCCATTTTTTAAAAGATTACATAGTTTAGGCCTAATGAAAAATCATGCCAATTACGATTCCAATACTTATTATATTTACCTTCTAGGAAAACTCCTAAATGTTTATTAATTTTATGACCCAAAATTAGACCACCTGAGTAGTCTATCCATTGTCCGTCGTTATATTTGTGATATGAAAATTCGTTTTGTGTGTCTAGGTGGTAGGGCATTATATTCCCCCATGAATGGAACCAGAATTTTTTAGTGTAGTGATAATAATCGAAACCTAATACTAATGAGTATTCTATTTTGTTGGGTATTTCGTCTTGCTTTTTTTCGGTATATTCTGATAATACTTGAGGAACTACTACTTCATTCCAAACATCAATACTACTTGCTACTAAATTACCACTAGGGTCAAAATATTGACCTTCTGAAACGTCTACACTGTACCCCATTTCATTTAAAGCTAAGAATGTGTAGTGGAGGTTTCCATTAGCTAAAATCCAATCTTCTAAAGGATCATAACCATAAGGAACTGATAACCTTTGAGCTGCACCTACATTAAATGATAATTTACCATCGCCTATTTGATGTCTGTATCTTTGAGATGCTTCAAAATATTTAATGTCAACAAAACCATTTTCATTATATTCTACTTTTGCAACCCACTTGTCTGCAACATACCTAACAAAATGTTGTTGGTCTAAATAAATTTCTCCTTGCTGTCTTCTATAGTCGAATTCAAATAAAAATTCAAAACCATCAACTAAACCAATTGTAGCAGCATCTGAATATGAATTTTCAGTACCATCATAAAAAGCACTGGCTTTATTTTCATAACCAAAACGTTTAATCTTTCTTAAACCACCTGTAATTGTATAATCAAATGGTGTTTCTAAAACGTCTTGTTCTAATTTACCAGTATTAACGGAATAAATGTCTACATCAGAAAGCGATGTTCCACCATTAACGGCGGCATATACAGTAGCAAATTTAAAAATTTTCTTGAGGTCGGTTTGAGCCTGGGTGTTAAAAGACACCAATAAAACAACTAATAGTAATAACTTTTTCATTTAATAAATAATGTATTATTAATTTATGCCTATAAATATTAAAGAAAGAAAAAGACACCCCGAGGGGTGCCTATATAATTGATTAGAGATGTTATATTATATAATTAATAACTTTCTTCTCCAGAAAAATCAGTAGTGTCAATTGAATTGTTAGCGTCTTCTACTATTTCTTGAAGTTTTTCTTTTGTTTCTTCAAAGCTAAGACTTTCATATTCTATTTCATCTAGTAATGTTTGTAATTGTTGTATTAAATGTTCCATTATCTTTTATATATGTCTTTAATTCTCTGTAAAGCATACTCCCATTTTTCATGGGCTGTTTTATGAGCATGCTTTGACTGACTATTCATTTTCTTTAACTGTTTATCAAATTCTTTGCGAAGTCCTTTTAATTCAACTTCTTTGTAAACCTCCATTATAACATCTTCTGAATTATACCCCATAATAATTTATTTTATCCATTCGTTATATGCTAGTACATATGCTTCAAGATCAGAAAGCGTGGGGTCTTTTTCAAGAAATTTTTGAGCTTCTTCATTCACCTCACGTCTCAAACCATATTGGTTAGCTTCTTCTAAAATCAACTCAACTGTTTCTCTTTCTTCTCTTAGACTTGGTTTTAGGTCTGTCTTCGGGAAATAATCTATAATGCTCTTCCCAATATAAAGCTTCATGATTTTTAATTTTTTGAGCACGATCTTTAGTGATTCTTTTCTTTCGTCCGTTTTCATGATATTCAGGTTCTTGTAGTTTTTGCCATTTAAGGTGTAGGTTTTCTAATTTATCATACATAGGATCAAAATGTTCTACCATGTAAGGACCATTAGCAAATTTGTCTAAATCAAAATGCCACCTAGAATCTTCAAATTCTAAAACGTATTTTCTTTTAGCTACTATTTCTCCTTGTGCTGGTCTTCCTCTACTCATTATGATACCATATTTTCACTTAAAAATAACTTATTTAAAGTTTGTGTAACTTGATTAATGTCGTTTACATCTATAAACTTAGCATCTCTACCATACATTTCTTTAAAATATTTAGAAGTATTTTTTTGAGAATACTCCTTACCATCTGATATAAAATAACTTAACAAGTTAATATTTTTTCTTTTTATTTTATTAACTATTTTAGATGTATGTTTGTAAGCAGGTTCTTGTAAGTATTTTTCATAATTAGGCATCCCATCACTCATATTAATTAAATAAGAATCTAAATAATATGAAGACGCATCCATGTATTTATTTAATGCGTCCAAACACAATCCTTCAGGTGTTGCTCCCAACAGTCTATAATAGGTTAATCTTTTTAAATCATGTACTGTGTTGTTTTTACTATTAAAACAAAAAATCAACAATGGTACATGTCTTGGGGTTCCCTTATGACTCCACATATCACCTGTAGTTCTTATTGTAATAACCAAATTTATGTTATCCACATTTAACGAAACGTATCCTAATGCTATGGCATTAATTAAGGTACTTTTCCATTTTTCTCCTTGCATACTACCAGAACCATCAATAGACAAATTAATACTTAATGGTTTGTAATTTGACCTGTCTATTCTTTTAAAAATGTCTTCTGTAAATTCGGAAGCATACACTCTACGGTTGTCTATTTTTCCTTTTTTAAGCCTGTGGGATTCTAAAGTAACAGATTCGTTTCTAATTTGAAGTTTTTTAAGTAATCTTTTTCCTTTATTTATTCCTTCTTCAAAACAATAACTGTATTCTCCTCCTTTAAGTGAACTTGGCCATTGAAATACTCCGTACAAACCACTTTTTACAACTTCATCTGTTAATTTTCTTACAATGTGGACTTTTATTTCTCTGTCTTCAAACTTAGAATCGAATTTTTCTATTTTAGCATAATTAATAGCTTCAACTTGTTGGATTTGTTTTTTAGATATAGCAGAAGACTTTCTTTCTTTTCCTTTTATAAAGTTTTCTTGTTTTTGAAATGCCTTTTTTATTCGTTCTTGAGAAACATCATTTTCTTCTCCTTTAGTTTTGTTAGACTTTTCTAATTTCGACTTGTCAAAATCATCTTCGTTAGTAATTCTTTCAACTATTATGGAAGCTCTAACAATGTCTACAATTTCCATAGCTACTTCAATGGAATCCCGTGTAGATTTTAAACGATTAATGTTATCTAAATCGATTATATCATATATTTTACGTAAATTATGTAACGCGTCAAGATCTGAATTAGGGTTAAAGATATTAATGATTCTAAACAAATAAGATTCCCAATTTTCTGTTCTATATTTGTCACTTCTTAAACCTTTATTAACATCTTCGTTAAAAAACGAATTTTTATACATACTTTCGTAGTAAGCCTTATAACCTGGCGCAGAATTATATACAAAATCGTCAATTCTACGATCTTCTATAAAATTAGTCATAAGAAACACATGATCTCTGTTAGGAAATAAATGTTTATACTGATAGTTGTGTAAAATTACGTTGTTTAGTTTTTTAAGAATTTTAAAATCAGTAAGTAAACAATGAGAGGCTTCATGGAGTGCTAAACCTACTACATTGTCTACGTTTTTATTACTGATTCTTGACGCAATTTCGATGTTTTCACCATCTGTCATGCTGTCTCCTGAGGGGTCTACGAAATTTACGGGGATTTCTTTACCTGTTAGGATTTTTACGTAATTTGTTATAGCTCTTTGAACAGATGCTAATTCTAACAAATCAAATTTGTCATTGTGTGCCGGCTTAAGCCAATAGGATGAACCTTTTTGTATCATAATCTTATCTTTACCCTATAAAGATACGAAAGATACTTTACTTCTCCAAATTTTAAATGTATTTTTGTCCGAAATCTTCAATAGCTTCTTTAGCTTCGTTTAAAGACACAGCAAAGAATTCTTTTTTATTGGAAATACGCGCACCAGCGAAGTGTTTGTGTAATTCTCTTTCTAATCGCTCTGCATTAAAACATCTAAATGCAAATTCAAGGGTAAATGGTGTTGCTACTGAAGTTGAACGATCCAATTGTTTTACTCTATCATCTACATTGTCTTGGTTAGTGTAACCTATTTTATACATTCCAGGTTGTGACTCATTAGACAAGACATATACCCATCCATCTCCGTCACCTTTTCTACCCTCATACATTTTTACTCTTCTATGAAGATAATAACTTACATCTTCCCATCCGTTTCCTTCTTCTGAAGGAGTTAAAGTGTAGTATGCTGCATGTTCAAAGTCTGTTTTTAAGTCCTTATGTAAAGGAACAAAGTGTTGGGCTTCTTCTACTGTAATGCGTTCCATATTTTATTTTTTAAAACCTTTTATATTAACTCTAGCGTCTTCAAGATCAGCAATACGTGCTTCAAAATCTCCCAACTTAGCTGACACTTGCTCTAATGCTGTATTTGTGTCACTAGCTATGGTAGCATCCATGTCTTCTAATTTTTGTATCACAGCAGGGTCGGTTCCTGTTCTGACTTTAGAACGATTTAAAAGAATCACCAATAAGAAAATTGGGGTCAAAGCTACAACGGACAGTATTATAGCTACAAATGTGTTTAAAATGTCTACCATTATTTTTTATGTTTTAAATTATACGTGAATATACAAAAAAAATCTTAAAAATCCAAATATATTTTAGTTTACTTTTATATTCTGAAAAACAAATTTATCATACTTATCATTAGGTTTGTTAGGTGGTTCTATTCTAAAATCTAAATATTTTTTCTCAGGATAGTTTAAAGCATTAACACTAACAACCCACCATTGGTTAGTAGGATTGGGTTCAATAGAAGTTACTTTAAATTTATCCCCCTTTTTTATAACGGGGGCAAATGTAGTTGAAAATTTTATATCTGAAGGTATATCATTAATTAATGTATAAACCTCATCCTTTTTAAAAAGGGTTTGTTGTTTTAAGATATCTTTATTAAAAGTAATATCACTATTAATATCCTGAATAAAATCTGTTATTGCTTCATCACTATATCCAAAAAAACTACCTAAAGAAATATGCTCATCATTGGATAACGAATAATTAGTCATGTATTTATTATATAAATTAAGGGCTTTTTTAGTATTAGGGTTAGATTTATTATAAAAAATAATAGCTTTATCTTTAGGGTAAACTTTTACACTATACCCCACATTATATTTAGTAGCTATTTTTTCTAAAATATCATCTGAGGGGAAAGCCATATAATCCCCAAAATCATCTATAGTAGCTATAATCCTTTCTCCTTGTATAGAGGAAGCTTCTTGTTCTAATGATTTTAAATCAATAGTTTTTGTAACTTCTTTTAATAAATTAATTAATTTAATCATGTTCTTATGTTTTTTTACTTCAACCAGTTTAATAAGATGTTTATGGAAATAAGAATGTTAGTTATAATAGCCTGTAATATGAAAAATGTTCTAATTCGAGCTACCTTGTCAGCGCGTGCATTTGTTTCGCCTACTTTTTCTCCAAGGGCTCTTGCCCAAAGTTTCCATGCAGAAGGCTTTTTAATGTTACTCATATTCCCCGTAAATGTTATAACGTTTAGGTGGTTCTGGCTCTGGTTCAGGCTTTTCAAATTCGTTGTAAACAAAAACCTTCCCTTCTGCTGCTTTAACCAAATAATCTTTTGCTTGTGTGTTTTGAAAAACCCATTCAATGCCTTCCGTCAAACTTGAAAATAAAGGGGAATCTTTACCTTTAGGAACCCACCTATCACCAGGGGGAAATCTTTCCAAAACCAATTCTAAATTAACTTCTTTATCCATATCTTAAAAATTAAGGGATGCTTCAAAACAACCCGAACTTACATCCACCATACACAACTACGTATATACGTGTCTAACAATAAATATCAAAAAATTCTCAGGACTTTGTTTTGATGTTTCTAAAAAGAACAATTGAAATAATGGAAGCAAAAAACAATAATAATGTCAACATAATCAAAAGTTTTAAAATTAAAAAGAAAAAACCAACTAAAATTTAATGACAACCACAATGGACCCTAACGTACCGCCAACGATGTTAGCACCCATGTCATTCCAATCGCTGTCGCCATGATCGCGATCGTGTAATTCCTTAAGACCACCAACTACAACCGACGTTAAAATGCCATACATGACAGCCTTCTTACGGTTGTCTGTAATGTTGTAAACTAATGATGTGGTGGTTGAACTAATAATGTAACACGTACTGAAATGTAATAATTTGTCTTGGGGTATAAAGTCGGGGTGACTGTAGACAGGAATGCTGTATAGTATAATTGTAAGAAATAATAATATACTTTTCACAGAGGTAGTCATTTAATGTGTTAATGAGAACCTACATATAATATATGTCTTAATGTTGTCAATAAATATGTGATTGTGGGAGGCTCGACCGAAAAGATCTGTGAAGATTTAGACTTTTTTTCTTGTGGACTTTCGCCCAAATGGGCCTTTTTGGCCTTTAAAATAACTTATGCTATCACCGCCAACCCATATGCTAATATCATAATTGCAACGTAGAGTATTTTGGAAATTTCGATTTGTCTTTTCATGGTGGTTTTTTATTTGAGGATATATATTGAATCACCACACAACAACAATAACGTTAATATGACATTGTGGTTAATTTGTGTGATGTATATTCGTATATACAATCGATGGTGAGAGGGTGTAGAAGATCTATGAATGTGTCCAGCTTTGCAGATGCGCGCGGCGATCCGCCGATGGCCCGCCATCGGGGCGCGTACAT
>Ga0181413_1000532_pt1 | contig 11628 bp, 7 predicted proteins | sample 36SPOviralmetaG_FD_130111 | JGI IMG/M metagenome (GOLD analysis project Ga0181413, IMG submission 130111) | Marine viral communities from the oligotrophic San Pedro Time Series (SPOT) site, San Pedro Channel, CA, USA - 36 SPOT_SRF_2012-09-28 | ecosystem: Environmental > Aquatic > Marine > Strait... | reverse complement strand
TGTATTGTTTATATTCAGGTATATTGCGATGATTTCCGCAAGTATAGGGTGTGTGTTGTCATTACCTTGAATAAATTCAAGATACATTGTTGGCTCAAATTTTGATTTGAGTTTGTCTAATTGGTCTTTTGTTTCAATAAGGTAGAACATACCTTAGTAATGTACGAAAAATATTTCTAATAGCCACCTCCCCCACCACCAGAAGGAGTAGATGGTGAAATAGGAGTAGCAGAAGATTGTTCATATTCATCTAAAGTTACATCACCACCTGAAGATACTGTTGATGTTTGATATGTTTCTGTTTGCATTACTTGTTCTGTGAATTCTTCGTATGTTAATTCTTCTTCTTGATAATTTACCCAAGCAGCACACCAATATTCACTTCTAATATTTGCGTTCCAATAACTACATAATCCACCATTATTAAAATAACAGCTTGAACATTTTTGGTTTTGTGTTAAAACTTTAGGTGTTGGTCTTGGTAAACCATAAGCTTTAGGTAAATTATTAGGAACAGGCGCACCATCAGGATATTGTCTTCCTTCTATATTATATAATTTAAAATTATCAGCATCTATTAAATTTTCAGGTTTATATTTTTGTTTATTTTTTTCTGTAAATTTTAATGCTTCTCTAATTTGTTGTGATGTTAATCCTTCTTGTTTATAAGGATCATAATTATCTAATTTATTTAATAAACCTGGGTCTTTAGTTGATTTATATTCTTCTAAATTTTTAAAACATAAAGATAACCCAGGATATTCTAACTCGGCATTTTTAAGAGTATTTATATTAATAATTTTAGTATCTCCTACTAAAGCCCATTCTATTTGGCCTACTATATATAAATTAAAGTCATATTCCTTTTTTTTAGTACTTATAGATTTATAAACTTCTTTATCAATTTCAACATAACCATATTGTGAATTAATCCTTTTTGCAAAATATCTTTTAAATTTATACTTTTCGTAATCTTTTTCTGTTGGTTTAGGTTTAGAAGTTGGGACTGGTTTAAGTTTTTCTAAAGCTTTTTTTAGTTTTTTATTTATTACATTATATATTCTAACACTAGGTATTCTAGAAAATTTAAATGATATTGAGTCTGGTTCTACTTTTTCTAAGAGTAATTTATTGCTTAAATTATAAGGATTATCTCCAGCGTATAATTTACCGTCAGCAGTTTCGATATAAGGACCTACATAAGCTTTTCTTGTTGATCTATATATAAATTCTCCTTCTTGAGCTACTAATTGGTTAATTTTATGTTTAGGTATATATGCCATTTTACTAACTTGCTTCACCCATTAATACATCTATTCTCATCCATCCTTGTTTATCATTTACCCACATTTCATTATCATACTCATCGGCACCATCTGGATCGAAGTCTCCATCTGTTTCTACTATTCCTTCTAAGGCGAATACATCTTGAGCTTCTTCAGTAAATTGAATTTTATACCAGGGCCAATTTTCATTGATTTGTTCTTCTGGCATAGGTCGTGTAAGATCAAGAGAACCATTATCATTTAATCTATAATATGTAACTTTATCTTCTCGAACACGTTGACCATCTACTACTTTAAATGTAGTAGTTGTACGTGGTCCAAAGAGCTCTTGATTTGTTATCTCTACAACAGTACCTAGTAATAACCCTTCATGTCCTGGTGGGAAAGCACCAATAACATTATCATCAAGAGAGAATCTAGATTGATGGTCTACTTTTGGTTCTATTCTAACGTGGGTGTATTCATCGTTTAATTTTAAGTATACTTTATCTCCTGGTACTACTGTGCCTATATTTTCATCTATTTTCTTTTGTTCTTCAGATATTTCATTAGAACCTGGTTGATCATCAATATATATACTTGTATTATCAAGAGATTCATCAAATTGGTTTTTATCAACTTTATCCCAATCTGAATCTGAGTCTGAGCCTTTATTTGGGTTATCTAAAATAATCATTTGACCTATAATTTTAGTAGTCCAATCTTGACCTGATGTTATATTTTGATCTTCTCCCATTACTACAAATGCTATATTTGCGTCTTTGTACCCTCTTGGTAATCTAGAATCAGGTATTCTAAAAACATTACCAATTATAATACCAGATATACCATCTAAAGTTGCATTAAATTTTAAAGGTATAATAGCAGATGTTGGTTCTTCAACTCTTTTTTTAATATATTGTCCTTTAACATATGGTGTTTTATCTACTGGATATCTTTTTATTAATGATTTAGATAAATCTCTAATAGTTTTTATTAATCCTTTATGTTTTCCTATCTCTTCAGATTCTACAGCATCTCCCTCATCACTTACTACTAAGTATTTTCCATTAGCTATATCTAAAACAAACTGACTTACAGTAAATGTTCCATTAAGATAGGTAGCTAAATCATCATCAAATTTCTCTCTTAGTCTTGTTTTTTCTTCATCAGATAATCCTTCTCCTTCTGCTTTTTCAACATATTGTGAAAATCTATTTATTATATTTTTATGAAATGCGCCAAAAGATGCCCCCTCTATAGATTCTAAATCTCTAGGTGATTGTGCTGCTATTGCTATAGTAGCAGACATTGCACTTGGTATTGAAGTATTATATGAAAAATCTCTAACAATAGAATCATTGCTTTGAATATTTATATCTATTATGTCTTCTTGTTTTAAATTTGCATTTTCTTGATATCTCATATCTACAACTCTCACAACATGAGGTCTTTCAAAGTCAGTTGTTAATTTAAAATCATGGCTACCAGCAACGGCATCATTTACATTATCCCATATTTTTTTAATATAATCATACAAATAAAAATCTTTTTTAATCACACCATCACTATCATATTTCATACTTTTATATAACTGAAGTAGTTTTTTTGCATTTAAAAGAGTATGTCCAATAAAATATATTTTTTCATCATCAGTAAAATCATATTTACACATTTTATCAAATTCTTCTCCTATTTTAGGATCTCCTTTTCCTTCTACAAAACCAGTAGATACTAGTAGGGGGTGTAATTTTTTTGATCTTGAACTTGTTTTAGATTTATGTTGAGTAGGTAATAAACATACTGTAGGATCTAAAGAAACATCTAAACTAGTTGCAGGGATATTTACTTTACCAGCTAGAGGGTTATCAACCTTAGCCATTAATATAGGACTTATATGTTTTCCTTGTCTTATGTTACTTTCATTTAATTTTAAATCTTCATTAATTAATTGTACACAAGACATTGTAAATAAAGGTTTACCATCCTTATCATTTTTTGGTATAACGTGAGTATTTAATAAATGGCAAAAAGCATCCCACCTAACATATCCGTTAGCTACGGTAGCCGGGTTTTCATCTTCATCTTGGGCATCTTCTTCTGCTTCTGTTAATTCACCCTGTTCTTTATATACTATAAAAGGATATAATTCTGCAGCATTTATTCCAAATTTTTCAGCTATATTAACAGCGTATTGTTGTTGTAATGTTCTATTTTCTCTTTGAGAATATGTAAGTTGTTTTTCCCCAGTAATATCAAAATTTTCTCCTTCGACATTATATCTTGAATCTTTTAATTCTATTATTTTATTAATATTTTCTAATACATTTTCAATTTCATCTGCTGTTCTTAATTTTTTTACCGTTTTACCATCTTCACCTTTACTTTCTTCAAAGTAAGCTCTAGGTGAAGATTTTAATGATTCTATTACTTCACCCATAGAAGTTATTTCAGTTGTACAATCATAACCCCCATCAGGTCTAGCTTTATAATTAAAGTTTTTACAAAAACCGAAAATAGCATCATAATTACCACCTGTACTTATTTTATTTTCTATTATTCTTCTTTGTAAAAATTCTTGGCTTGTATTTGGGTCAAAAAATTCTGTTATTAAAGGGAATCTCGAAGTATTATTACCATCGTTATCTATATAAGTTGTCCATCCCCATTCTAATAAAATAGGATAACCTGGTCTCATATAAAGTAATTCCAATATTTCTAATTGACGTTGGTTATGACATTTAAAATTTACTTTTGCTTCACGAAGAGATCCATAAGCTGATTTTGTTCTTATATTAGCATCTGTAATTCCTGGCATAGGAACTATACCATAGTTGTCTTCTCCTGTTCCTGCGTTTGCTCTTATTAACGGATCACCATATGTAAATCCTATATTTCTACCCGAACCCGGAAATCCTCTTCTTGCACCTTGTATAAATTGATCATCTTTTTCTAGGTTAATAAGAGTACCTCCTTCTAAAATATATCTTTTAGCTAATCCAGGACCTACTAAATCATCTGGGTTTTCATACCTTCCTCCTTCTAATAAACCTTTAGAATCTGGTCTTAAATCAACACCTGAAGACATTCTAAGAACACATTGTCTATTTACAGTATTAGTATAAAATGCTCCTGCTGGTAATGTTATTTCTTTACCATTATTTAATTTAATACTTTTAGTATTATTCATTCTTCCGCCATTATTATTACCTAAAGAGATTATAGCTTCTCTTATTTGTAATTGTTGACGAACAAATTTCCTAAAAGTTTCTTTAAATATAGACATAATTAAGCATTTAATCTTTCAAAATCACGTATTATAATATCAATATTAATAGGTATTCTTATTTGTATACCAATAGGCATAAAAAAACTATCTCTTCGTAATTTATCAGGATTTGCTTTCATTATAACCCACCATAAATCAGGATTTTGGTAATATTTGTTAGCTAATAAATCTAGTCTTTCACCTATTCTAGTAATAATATAAACATCTGAAATATCCACGGGTATTTCTGGGTATTTTATATATTTGTAGTATCTTTTTTTACTACTATCTAATTTTATTTCTTGATTTTTTATTCTATTAGCCATAATTAACCATTGTATTCTGCTTGTATTTCAGCGTATGTTGCTTCTCGTATTTTAGTTTCTTCAGGAGCTGAATCAAAATCTCCTTTTTTATTTCGTTTTAATAATGATGTTAATTGTCTTACAGCTGCATCTTTAGAGGAATTATTCGCACCTTCTAATCCATATTTACTATGATCATATTGCCCGATAGATTTTGGACCTGCTTCCCATACATCATTTACCATTATAGAATAAACTGTATTCATTTTTGTTGAAAATCCTTTACCAGATTCATAATAATCTTCTGTGGCATAATACCCTCTAAGTGTTATGTCTGTTTTAGTTGTTTTATCAAAAAATTCAAAGAACCAAGCTCCTGTTCCTGCTTCAACACCCCCAGGATTATTAGGATCTATTTCGTCATCAGATGATGATTTTCCTGTGTTTTTAGTTTCATCGTCTCCTGTTGCCGCAGATTTAGGTGTTGGATTTTGAGCATCTTTTTTATTATCTTGTGTATCTTGAGATTGTGAATTATCACCTGTTGTTCCTCCATCTGCTCCTCCTCCACTATCTGTTTGTGCACCTGCTGGGTCTCCACCTCCTCCTTCATCTCCTTTTTGAATATCCTCTGTTGTTTTTGTTCTTTCAGTTTCATCAGGAACTATAGTGTTAACATCTGTAAGTGGATCTAGTCCCATTCTGGTTCTTAATCCTTCTAAACTAGCTTCGTCTAGATTTTGAGCTGCTCCTTGACTATACCACTGTTCACCAACTTGTAATCTTCTATTATTTGTATGAGATAATATAAATGGAGAATCTGTGATAGATTTTTGTGGTAAGAAATTATGTATAGGAGTAAACTGTGCTGATACATCTAATACATGAGGTAGTACTAACATATCTCTTTTTGTTTTTTCTGGACCATCCATAGCTATCTCAAAGGGATAATTTTTATTCCATTTTAAAGAAACTGAGTTTAAAATACCTGGTATTCTATCCATCATAGAACCAATAGTTAACCTAATGTAAGGTGTTCTCATTCTAGTTACTTTATATTCAGGAGCTACATTACTTACTAAGAAATTTAGTTTTCTATATAAAGGCATCATTTCATGACGTGATTGAGCAGCTATTTTAAAACTAAAACTTATTGTTCTTTTAAATGAGTTATATGTGTAAAATTCTTCACCCCTACCATTATATTTAAAATTATTATGGCTAGCATTATAATTATCATTAAAACCATCTAAAAATGCTCTAAAAATCATAGAATCTGCTTTAGTAGGTTCGTCTGAGTCTATTGCTTCTATTCTAAATCTAATAAAATCTCTATATTTTTGGGAGGTAAAGTCGCCTTCAGTTCTTATTATATCTAAAGCATTAATTTTATCTATAGCTTCAGGATTATATACTGTATAATCTAATCGTCCTTGTGAATCTACAGCTTTATCTAATTTTACTCCTGGATTACCTGTATTTACTCTTTCTTCTCTAATATATCTTACACCGTCTCCATTTTTACCTGTTCTTAACTGGTAATCAGAATATCCTCTACCTAAATTTTTTCTAAAATCAGTTATATTTTTAGATTTTACTTGGTAAGCTTGATTAACATTAAAATCAGAATTCCTGTATATTAGTCTTCTACCATCTATGTCTTCTCCTTCAGGATTTTTACCTGGTTTATATTTAGTTCCCCCATCTTCTGGTTTAACGTAATAGGGGGCATATTCTCCAGACGTTTCTATACTTGCATTATATGTTGAAGTAGCATTTTTTAGTATATTTAACTGATTTAATTTTGAAGATTCTCCTCTTGTAAATTCATAACGTTTAAGAGTAGTCCTACCTATACCATATACTGAATGAGGACCACCACTATAATCATATAATACTCCTTGTCCGCCACCACTATCATCATTAGCTAATATTCTAGCATCATATAATGATATCATTCTGTTAGCAGAACCCGCAAAGTTCATATTTTCTACATTACCTAAATTATCAGCATTATTTCTTACTTGATATTCATATTTAGAAGTTTCTGTCGAATCAACCCCATATCCTTGTTTTATACCATAAGCTGTAGGTCCACCCGCTCTATTTAAATGTAATCCTGTAAAATTAACAAGTGTTTGTGCTAATGTATTTATACCTAAAGGGTTGTATATTCTGCTTCTTCCCCCTAAATTTACACCAAATAAACTTATTGGTTCTTCTTCTGTTTTAGGGTTTGTTCTTTGTAGTCCTGTTTGTGTTATTAACCATGCTGGTCCTTCTGGACCATCAAAAGCCCATTTTCCTATTCTTAAGGCATCTTGTGCTGATCTTTTTATTTGGGTTAGTAAACCACCTCTAATAAGACCATCAGTAGCACTATCTACAAAATCTCCTACTTGGTTTAATAAACCTGAGTCTGCTGGGTTTGGAACATCAGGTAATTGGTCTGCTGCTAATAAACCATTATATAAATAAGGTTCTTTACTATAATCTCCAAATGGTCTATCTGTTGCCTTTCCTTCTCCAAACTTAAAAGATGTTTGTCTAAATACTCCTTCAAACACAGGTGTATAAGACTTACCATAATTAAAACCACCCGCTGTTGAAGGTGTATTATGATTAGGATAAGCATTTACCCCAGCAGTTAAGTCTGAAAGAAGTGTTTTTAAAGCCATTCTATGTTATTTTAGTCTGGTAAATTATTTAGATATTCACCATTATTTGGTAATCCACCATTTAAATCATGTACACCAGCGTTTACTGTTGTTTCTGAAGTACCTATACTTGGATAAGTGTAATTTTCTGTAAGCATAGCTTCATGTAAATCTATACCTCCTAATTGTTTTCCTGCTCCTCCTATATCACCAAAACTAGGGTTATTTGATAATCCATTTAAATCTTGATAATCTGAGTTTTGTGAACCACCTGGTACTAAAGATAAAGAACTTTCATGTACTTGAGAAGCTAAATCTTTAGGTCGTTGAAATAGTGGTGGTTTTCCTCCATCATTAATATCTTGAAATGGTGAATTTTGTGAACCACCTGGTACCTCTTGTAAAGAATCTATATGTGCTTGCGATGCAGCTGCTGTGTTTCTTTGAAATTGAGGACCTTGTTGACCATCTAAATCTTGGAATGGTGAATTTTGAGATTCACCAGGTACAACTGATAAAGAACTTTCATGTACTTGAGAAGCTACATCAGTAGATTGTTGAAATTGAGGACCTTGTTGACCATCTAAATCTTGAAAAGGCGAATTTTGTGAACCACCTGGTACCTCTTGTAAAGAATCTATATGTTTTTGTGATGCCTGAGCTGTTGGTAATTGGAACTGTGGTCCAGGATTACCTTCTAAATCTTGAAAAGGCGAATTTTGAGACCCACCAGGTACTTCACTTAAACTATCTATATGTGCCTGTGAAGCATTAGTTGTAGGTTTTTGGAATTTATTAGGATTGAAACTTTCCATTTCACCTAATGTTCCACCCTCATTACCAAACCCTCCTAGTAAGTCTAAATTTGATTTTAAGTCTTTTAATCCCATAATTGTATTATTTTATTATAAATATAAATTTTATTCAAATCTTGTTTTAAAGTTATCATTTCTTGATTGGTATGTCGCGTCATTTAATCCATAAGGAGAAGCTACTACTACTCCCGGTTTCATATTACTAGCGATTTTATCTACTATACCAGATACAAAGGCTTCATTATTTGCTGCTGTGGCTGCTCCTACTTCTCCACCATCTTGTGCTTTTCCTCCTCCACCTACTATTCCTCCTCCTTGGTTCATAGCATATAAGTTACCTAATCCTACATTTTGTACTCCTTGTCGGCTCATTATAAATTCACCTTGTTCTGCTTCAATAATAGTACCACCTTGTGAATGTCTGTTTCCACCTATATATCCTCCCTGTTCTGCTTTGCTTAAATATTTAGCACCCATAGCTGCTACAGTTGCTGCTGCTGCTATACCTAAAACAGCACCTATAACTGGTATTTTTCCAAAACTTGATATTACATTCATTATTGCTGAACCTATACCTTTTATTAATCCTTTCTTTTCTATTAAGACTCTTGTATTAGCTAATCCAATACCTATTTTTTCTCTTGCATTAGCTATTGCTTTTAAGGCAACTCTACCTTTTTCTATAAGAGCTATACCTTTTACTGTAGCAAAATATGCCATTGCTCCTACCCCTATAGCCCCCATAATTTGTTCCATTCTGCTCATTTCTTTAGTAGTTCCTGTAAACATACCAAATACTTTACCTATAGATGTCATAATCATATTTATAGGTTCTAAAACTGCAGTCATTATATTTAAAAATGCTCCTACAGGTCCACCAACTAAATCAACAAATACGCCTTTTAATTTCATTACTGCGTCTGCCATTTGTTCTTCAACATTTCGAGCTTCTATTCTTTTAGCTAGGTCTTCTTTTCCTTCTGCCCTTAATTGTTCAGCCGTTTTACCCATAGCTTCTTGGTCCATTAACATATTAGATAATTCATCTGATGACATTCCAAATGACTTAGCTAAAGCATTTTGTTGTAAAACATTCATTTTACTAAAATCACTAAAAGTACCTGCTTGTTCTGCTACTTCTTTAGCTAGTCCAGCATAATCTCCTTGTAATGCTAATGCTCTTGCTCTTTCTAAATTAAGTTCTTTTCCTGTTAATAGTTCTGCTTCTAGTTCTGCTTCTATAGACTGTTCAAAATTTAATAATGAACTTGCTGATTTAGCTACTTGTTCTAATTCAAGTCCTAAGGTTTTAGCAACACCAATTGCTTCAGCTATTGCTTCAGTACTACCACCTAATTGGGCTCTTATTTGTCCTGTAACATTACCTGTTTTTTCTAATATATCTTTATAATCTAAAGCTATACCTGTTTGTACTCTAATTGAATTTGTAGTTGCTAATACGTCTTCTTTAGATTCTTTTAAAGATTTTCCTGTGACTAAGGATGATTTTGCAAATCCCCCAATAGCCTTTTCGGATAAACCTATTTTTTCTTGCATTACAGCTGCTTCTGCAGCCATATTCATAGAAAAACCAGCAGCTATACCTAATTGGCTTTGAAGTGTAGAGAAAGCTTTTAATGTTCTTTCAGCATTAATTGCCATGTCTCCCATACTAGCAGCTGCTGTGGAGGCTTCATTTCTTAATCCTACAGCTTCTTCTCGGGATAAACCCATTCCTTTTTGAAGTTCTGTAACTTGTTTATCAAAAGCAAGACCTGCTTTAACTAAAGCAGTAATAATAGTTAGAGGGTCTAACATTCCCTCTTTAATTTGTTTTCCTACTTCTTTAATCCCTACTTTCATAGTAGAGAATTTACCATTTATAAGTTTACCATTTTCATCAACCTCACCTGCGTGGTCTCTCATTTTTTCTAAAACACCATCTGCATCTGTAAATTGCCCTACTATAGGGATTTTACTTATACCTTTCATAAGGTCACCAGTAAGACCCATATTTTTATTGATCTTTTCCTGATGTTTGTTTTCTTCATCTAAACCACCTATTATACCATCAATTTCTTTTTTAGTTTTATCAATAATATAAAGCTGACGTTCTTCAGCACTCATATTTTTAATACGAGTTGCTAAACCTTTTTCTTGATTCGCTACTTGATCTTGTATTTTTAACTGAAGTTGATCATCTATTTTAAGACCTGCTGCTTTATCAGCAGCCATTTTGGCTAATTGTTCTTTTTGTTTAACTAAACCTTTTTCAATATTAGCAGCTAGAGCAATTGCTTTCTGGTTAATATCCTTATTATCATTAAGAATTTTATTTTTTTGTCTCTCTAGCTCACTAGATTTACCTTGAAATTTAGTTAAATCATTTTGAACATCTTTTGTATCCTTATAACCAGTTTTCATTTTTTGAACAGCATCAACTAATGAGTTAGATAAGTTTAGTGCTTTCTTTTCAATAGTTGTTCTGTCTTCAACAAGTGATACAGCAAATCTAAGTTGATCATTTAAGTCTACTACTCTATCATAGTACCTATCTAGATTCTTAGTTGCTCTTGCATCTGGTCCTCCTTTAAATTCTTCTTCTGCCATATTATAAGGTTATTCGTGTATAAATATAAAAAAGAAAAAGGTGCTTACGCACCTTTTCTATTTATTGAAATAAAACTGAGAGGGGTTTACATTAGGTCTTGATATTTCTCCATCACCTATATTGGAACGCCCTTGAGCTTTTTCCATTTCTTCTTGTTGTTTTTTATTATATTCGTTGATTCGGTCTATATGATACCTTCTCAACCAAACTGGCATATTGTACACTTCTGAATGAATGAAACCACCGCCGCCATGGAACACGAGATCATGGATCTCAGTATACAATAATTGTCTATAACTCGACGTCAGGCCAAAAAAAGTTAGCATTGATGGGAACTGTTACATTTTCTTGAATATGCCCATCTTCAAATTCAATTCTAAATTCTAAATTAATGTCTGGTTGAATACTATTAATATAAGTTCTTAATGCTCTAGCATCTCTAGCTAGTAAACTATTATCAACAAATTCTCTTATTGTTTTTTTCTCGTAATCACCATTTACTGACTGAATTACATGTTTCATACGTGTTGTTAACTCTGGAGAAGCTTTTTTATTGATTTTTTTTAAACCTTTTAATTCAGCCTCAATTTTTTTCTCATCTTCTTGAGTTAATAATTTAAAAGTTAAATTAGCTTTAGATGTAGGTAAAGTATATTCAAATTCATTTTTACCATTTATCATTTTACTTTCATCAATAACTTTATCAT
>Ga0181413_1000529_pt1 | contig 11666 bp, 8 predicted proteins | sample 36SPOviralmetaG_FD_130111 | JGI IMG/M metagenome (GOLD analysis project Ga0181413, IMG submission 130111) | Marine viral communities from the oligotrophic San Pedro Time Series (SPOT) site, San Pedro Channel, CA, USA - 36 SPOT_SRF_2012-09-28 | ecosystem: Environmental > Aquatic > Marine > Strait... | reverse complement strand
CGTGGGTTCAAGTCCCACTCAAGACACTCGTCACGGTAGCTCAGTTGGTTAGAGCGCACGGCTTTTAACCGTGTGGTCGTGGGTTCAAGTCCCACTCGTGACACAAACTACGGCATGCCGAATGGTGAACGGCGGGGGAATAGATTCCCCTAGGTTGATATAATACTGTGTGTAAGTTCTTCATGGGATCTTGTTGAAATCAGTGGGCGAATACCCTTTGAAACTGATCACTTCCGAGAATTTCTTCTGGTGAAGTGAAGGAATTACACTCTATTATTATCATTTACAGTAGTCTTAGCGAGTTCGAATCTCGCCCGTAGTATAAAGACCTCTTTGAGGCATCTGCTAGTGGAGAGTGTGTTGGTGCCACCCTATCAAATTATTCACCTGTAGCAACCTAACTAAATGAATACATGAAACTGAGGACATAAGTCTTCGGTATGCCTCCTGTGTTAAAGAAGGTTTCTCTAAGCATATGGTCCCTTCTTGGGACGCCTTGAGGGGATTATGTGTAAAGAGTTGCTGAACTTTTCATTTGAGGGGAGATGCTCCGAGGCGGGTGTTAATGTTTTCAGGATGTATGGAAATGTATGGTGTCCCTGGGAGGTAGGTCCTCGAAAGAAGGACGCGCGGGTTCGAATCCCGTCACTAGCGACTTAAAGTCCTCATTTGAGGCATTTTTTTTATTAAGATGTCCTTTTAAATAAATTTGAATATGATATAACGAATAATAACAAAACTAAAATGGACTCTAATACTACTTGGATATTAAATGTATGTGACGTCTTGATAAAGAAGGATGTCCCACTAGATATATTAGAATATATGGTACGGGTTATATGGGGCGTACACCTTCTATCAGATATGATAATGGAAGAAACGGTTATTTATCAGAAGAATAGATTAGAAGATATAGGAGGATCTCGTGGAGCCGGACGGATCCCTCGTATAATGAGAGGAATTCTTTACGAGTTTTATCAGAAGAGATGTCAGATGGGACCCGATAACTATAAGGTATTGTTATTACGCAATTATGATGCAATACCCACTGTTAGAAGAGAAATAAATATGATTCATTTTGAAGATGATTCTGAATATAACTATAATGAGTATTCACCTTATAGACCTAGTTTAGATAGTAATGGCCTTATTGTTAAGAAAGAATGGATAGAAGGATTTAATGAGTCGCGAATATTCTTATGGCTTCTTAATTCTACATTAGGAAAAGATAAAACTTTTGTAAATAGGAGAGGTTTATCAGCCACAAACGCTGGATTAGGAAATCTTAAAAAAATAGCATTACACAAAAAGCACATAGATGATATGTTTTGATTAATCACCGCAATAGTTTTCATCTGGAAATAAAGTATCAAGTTTTCTTAAATCACCACTATATTTTTTAAATATATTAACTTTTTTATTTAATTTTTTAATGGTTTTTTTAGTAACCTCATCACTGACCCAGCCCTGTAATTTTGTAAATGTATCAGTAAACCAAGCAACCCATGAGAGCACACCAAAATTCTTAGCATTAGTTTTTATATTATTTGAAATATCAGGTATATTAACTTTTAAATAAACTTCTATACATATTTTTTCTTTTTTATTAACTAAATATTTTTCTATATAAGAACCAAGGTCTTCTATGTTTATAGTATTATCTTTTAATTTTATTTGGCCTAATAATCCATCTACGTCTAATACATCGGTCCAATCATCTTTAGAACCACCAACTAAAGTATTACAAGAACTACCAACATTTAATTTAAAATAGATATCAATACCAATATTATCAAGTTCAATTTCAATATTATTATATGTGTTACTAGCATCAGATAAAAATGAAATGGGAACAGAATTTGAATCTTCATAATTATAATAATCTCTTAAAATTTCATCAATTTTTTTGCCGAAATTATTAGCATTTTGTACTTTTAGTTTTAAATCACAAGTATTTAAACGCATAGTATAAGAAGGACCCTTTTCAATATATGGTCTAATAGAAGATGTGTTTACAGTTATTTCTGGAGAATTACTATATTTATTTAATATTGTTAATTTAATATTAGAATTAATATCATATGATTTTTTAACTATAAGTTTATTTTTAATGAGAGATTTAATAAATGAATTAAGTTCGCGTGTACCAACTTTGCTTAATAAACTTTTATCAAAATAATTCTGAAAATATTCATCAAAATCACCTTTAAAACGTGGTTTAATTTCATTTTTCAATTTTTTAATAGAATTAAGAGACGGATCATCTGAACCCACTTTAGATTTTAATATATAAAACAGCAAAGCACTTTCGTCTACTTTAAAAGTAATATCTTTAAATTTTAACTTAAATTTGTAATCACCATTATGATTTTCTAAATTACCTTTTATAAACATATTAATAGTATTTGTTAATAATTCAATATTATTTGCATATGAACTTCGTAGCGACTCTATAGGGGGTTTACATTTTTCATGAATAACATATGGACAATCATTAAAAAATGTTTGATAAGTTAATAATAATACTAATATAACAAAAGATGTAACAGATACTATCAATCCCGTTTGTGTAATTTCAACCATTATATTATATTATAATATATATAATAATATATGAGATTTATAAATAATTATTCAAAAATAATATATCATTTTTTAGGTTTTGATGAAAATATTTATAAAATAATAGATGAAATAGATGATAAAAATATAAACCTTTCAAAAAATGATGAAAAAAGAATAAAAGAGTATTTTAACATTGATAATATATACGATTATTTATTTATAAATAAAGATTATAAATATAAATTTATAAAAGATGGAATTTTGAAAGACGACAATATATATTATTTATATAATAAATTAGCGATAAATTTAAATGAAAAAATAGTAGGAGAAATGTTATTTATTTACGATAAAAATAATAATAATTTAGGATATGATGATAATAATATAAATCCAATAGAAGATTTAATAGATGTAAATATTGATAAATCAGTAAATATAAAATCAAATAATTATAATAAATTAATAAATAAATTAAATAAAACCTATTATTTTTATACTTTAAAGGATTATTATAAATTATTAAATATAGATATAAATAAAGAATATAATTTAGATAATTGGGATAAAGAATATAATTTAAATGATTTTTTTAATTACATAATAAAAAGATATTGGCCATTAATAAATAATATAAATATTATAAAAAATTATCCTGAATATGAAAAAACAATAATAAGTAAAATAAATCAATTTGAGAAACTTAATAAAGATGTTTTCTTTTTTAATAAAATAAATAAATCAGAATATATAAATTATAATAAAGAATATATAACCTTATTAAAATTAAATATTAATGAAAATAAAGGAAATATAGATTTAATAAAATTATTTCATGATTTTAAATTATCAGAAAAATATCCATTTATTAAATTATTATTAAATAGTTATGATGATTCATATTTTAAAGTTTATAAACCTTCTTTAAAATTAAAATATAATAGGTACGGATTTATTGATAAAAATCTTTGTGATAATTTTTTAATTAAAGGATCAATAATACAAATACAACAAGAAATGGAAACATATTTATATACAAAAAATTGTATAGTAATATATATAAATCATAATAATTTATTATTATCATTAGTAATAAATCAAAATGGTGATATAAATATAATATTTGATAAAAAAAAATATATAAATAATTTAGATATAAACTTAAATAAATTATATGATGAAATAGAAATAATAACACATAACACTATATTAAATATAAATAAATTATATAATTTAAAAATACCAATAGCATTAAATAATCTATTATTAGATAAATTAAATATATATTTAGAATACAATATAGATATATTTGAGAATGATAAAGGTATAAATAATTTTAATTTAAATGATATATATAAAATAATAAAAAATTTATATTGGATATTTAGAATTAATACTGAGAAATATAAAAAAGATAATGAGATATATTTAAATTATAAAAGAATAAATGATTATGATAACCTTGATACAAGAAAAACATTAATATCAACTATGAGTCAACCAAAATTACAATTAACTTCTGAAGAAATTATTAATATAGTATCTAATACTTTTAATATATCTTATGAAGATGCTTATAATGAATATTATTCGTGGAAAAAATCAACAGAATCTAAATTATCAAATGGTAAAAATATATATACAATTTCCGTAAGTGATCCTGGACCAAATATAAACATAATAAAAATACCAGCTGAAAGTATTATAAAAATTTATTTATATAATATAAACGATAAAAATATTTACAATAATATTTTATCATTTATAAGTTCAATATTTAACATTTATATAAATATTATAAAAGGAAATAAAATTTTTAATAAATTTTTAGAAGATAATAAAAATAATGATATTGAAGTACCTATAAATCAAGAAGCTCTAGTAGATAATTTAAACCAGACCATACAAGAACAAACATATGATAGTGATTCTGATTTATCAGAACTAGAGTTTGATGATGATGAAGATGAGGAAGAAATAATGCAATTCGGTGGAGCTACAAATATATCTAGATATTACAGTAAAAGGTTAACAGATCCGTCTAGAGATCCAGATTTATTCCATATAACACCCAACGATAAATTTAAAAAAACATATACTAAATCTTGTCAAGTATCAAAAAAACAAGGTAGTAGACAACCAATTGTATTGGATGAAAAAGAGTTTGAAAAAATAAAAAAATCAGATATAAGTCAAAAATCTTATAAAAATGTTATTAAAACTGGTAGTAAAAATAAAAAATTATATTATATTTGTCCAAAATATTGGGATATTAAAAAAAATATAAGTATTGATACTGATAAAGTTAATCCAGAAGATATTATCACAGAAGATAAAATGACTAATAAATCTATATTACATAGAACGGGTGATTATTGGAAAAGTGCAAATAATATTAATCAATATGAAGTAGGTCTACTACCAAGTGATATACATCCTTTAGGTTATGAACAACCTTGTTGTTATAACGCCTCGAAAAATAAAAAAGATGTTAAAACAAAAATAAAAAATATATCTAATTTGAAAATAGGTAAACCACAATCATATACATATTTACATGAAAAAATAAAAAAATTATTTCCTTGTATATTATCTGCAGAAGATAATAAATTATTAGTTAAAAAAAAATTACCACCACAAGAGTTAGGTTTTATTAAATATGGTATAATTCAAGATCATAATTCATTATTAACATCCTTATCAACTATTTTCCAATTATCTGAAAAAAAAACATATAATACCAATGATTTTATTAAAAAAATTATAGATATTATCAATAATGATATATTAATATTCTTAAAAGCAGGTAATATATCACAATATTTTAAAAAAGATATTGTTAATATTGATGAAAAAGATATCTCTATTTTTAAAGATTATATGTTAAATAATAAATATAATATATTTATTAAATTAAATATAAAAAATAGAAGTTATTTATATAATAAAATAAAAGATGTCACTAACAAAAATGATTTTTATAATTTAACACAAACTTTCTCTGTAAAAGATAATAAAATTATTTTATATTTATTTAATATTATTATATCTTTTGAAAATTATAAAAAATATCTTTTAAGTAATGAAGATAAATATGATAAATATATTATCCCTTTATTTAATGAAATATATCCATCACTAAATATAACGATCTTTGAAGAAATAAATGATAATATAAAAATAAAATTATCACAAAATAATACATTACCAGATTATATTAAAGAACCAAATATTTGGGATTATTATATCTTTATTTATAAATATGAGTATAATTATGAACCATTACTTTATAGATTCAAAAATTATAGTTTAATTAAAGATAGAGTCAATTCTGAATTAGGATTAATACATTATAACCACTTTCCAAATATACAGGAAAAATTATTAAGTATTGAAAAATTATATAAAGAACATTATCTAAATAACAGAAAAAATATAAATACTTATATGTTTATTGATATTTTTAATCATTTAATAAAATTAGATAATAAAGATTTTATTCCTAAAAACCTTTATTTAGATAATTACAATAAAATAACACATTTACAAATAGAATATAATAATATGATAATACCATTCTTTCCATCTAAAATTGTTAATAATTATTTGAATTATAAATACTCTTTTATTTATGATTTAAATAAGTTACCAACTTATGAAAATGTAATTGATTTTTATAAGAAATATTTTGATGTTTATAATATTAAAGGTATTATTGTTGAAAACAATTATATAGTAAATATTGTATTTGATAATTATTTATATATACCTATTCAAAAAAAAAATATAATAAAAATATTAAATTAAATATTATTGGTGAAAATAATTTATTTAATGTTGATAGTGTTCTATATAATAATTCATTATATATTGATAAAAGGTTATCTTTTACAAATGAACTAAAATATGAAAAATATATTACTTATTCTGTTATACAAACATTTATTAACAAACTTAAAGATTATAACAAAATTATAAAATTAAATGTTAAAGATTATCGTAATTTCAATATTAATGAATCATATCACTTTAAATTAGAAGATAAAATATATTATATACCCTCTTTAGATTCTGATGATTTATTTGGTACTGTAACTGCTATAAAAATAAAAAAGAGTAATGATTTACCATATAAAGCTATAATATCTGTTAAAAATAATATAATTAATCAAATAAATGATATAACTAACCATAATGCATATATAAATATTCACAAAAGAGATAAACTATATCCTATAATATCTTCTATTATAAATGATATATCTGTTAATTTAAAAACATCAGAGTTTAATAAATATAATGTTAATTATAATAATATAGTTTGTTATATAAATACTAAAAAAAAATGTAATTATCCATGTAAATGGGATAATAATAAATGTAAATTAATTATCAATAGTAATGATAATTTATTAAAAGAAAAAATTATTTGGAAAATAATTGATTTATTATTGATTTATAATATTGAAAATATTGATGATTATATTAATAAAATTATAAATATTGATGATATTTCTAATAATTTATATCCTAATGAAATATATTTCAATTATGAAGATTTTTATAACGGATATTTAAATCTATTATTTAGTTTTAATAGTTCTTATATTAGAAATATTAATATTTATAATGAATTTAATGAAAATATTACTGACCGATTACAAGAATAAAAATTAAAATATATATCAAATATACCATACTTTATTTCTAATATATTAGGAAAAAATACATTCTTAATTAATAATTATACTAATAATGATTTTGATACCTTATCTAATGCTATCAATAAATCTATTAATTTAAATATTGATTCTAAAATTATAAAAAATCAAATTAAATCTTATTTAGATGAAAATAAATCATTAATTAAAAAATATAAAATAAAAGGTGATATTAATAAATTTTATAAAGATAAATTATTAATAAATTTATATGATTTAATAATTATATAGGAAATATATAAGATTGGTATATTATTTATAAACAAACAATATAGTAAAATTAAATCTAAATTCGATATCTTTATAAATGAACCAGATAATTTAGAGTTATATGATATCCCATTTATTTTACTTTTTGATAAATATAATAAAAAAGAAAATAAATATTATTTAACTAATATAAATTTAAATGGTAAATTATTTATTAATTATAATGATATCTTAAATAATAATAAATTAAAAAAATATTTAAATTAAAATATTATAATATAATATAAATGATTGATTTAACCGGGCTTGAATATTTTTTCATTGCGTTATTTTTACTAGGAACAACAGCTGTGTGGACAGTAATGGTTTACGGAGGATTAAAAATAATTACCGAAATAGGCAAACTATTTGGAGGAAAAGTTTCTAAAAATTCTAGTGATTTATGGGAGAAATCTAAGTCTACCACCGGAATTATAACAGTCGCAAGTATTTGTTTATTAATTAGTGCGATCTCATTAAAAAGAGAAAGAAAATATAATTATATTTAAATTAAAATAATATAATATAATATAAATGGATAGTGCATTATTATATTTATTATATTATGTTATAGGTGTGACAATATTATTTACATTATTATTTTACGGGATGCTGAAATTATTTACAGTTACCGGTGATATTTTCGCGGAGGTCAATAAACAAAATGAAGAAAAAAAATCTAAAAAATTTAGTGATTTATGGGAAAAATCTAAGTCTCCCACCGGAATTATAACAGTATTAGTAATTAGTTTCATTTTAGCTATAGTGTTTATTTATTTAGGTTTGAGACAGCCCAGGGAATGATATATTAAAATTAAAATATAATATATTTTATCTAAAACACATTTTAGGCATTGTAGGAGGTTTAGAATAATATTCCTCCACATAATCATAATCTCTAACCTTACCAGTCCTAATATAATCCATATAACTCCATATATATTCCCAATCAACGGTATTTTTTTGATAAGATATTTCATATATCCACAAATTTTTCTTAATATCTTCAAATCTATTAACGGAATAGGTACTAAAATTAAGTCTAGAAAATGTATCATATGGTTGCCACATATATTCATCAAATGAAGGATTATAATAAGCAATAAAATATCTTTTTTCTTTCTCTATATTATCATAAGGTATATACCATTCCTTATCAACACCACTAGATAAGTTTATACCCGCACAATCTATCTCAATAAAAGGTTCTCCATCAATAAGGTCAATCTCTAATTCTATAATAGCGATAAATCCTTTATTATTATTTACATAATCCTTATAATTACCCCAATAAATATCTATCTGCTCTTCTTTCTTTAATTCTTTATATTTATAAATTTCATAACATGCATTTTCATAAGTAGAATCATTAATATTACCTAAATGTTCTGCTAATTTTGATATTCTTTTATGACTTCTTGGTTTTGTGGGGTATTTTTTCTTTTTAGTAGGAGCTCCTTTTCTCTTTCTGTAAAATTTCTTGTTCTTATAAAATTTTCTAGAGTTAACTACTTCTTTTATATCTATTTCTTTAATAGAGGGATTGGTTTCTTTATCTTCTTCAAAGTAACAATATTGCATAGAATCAAAGTGTAAAGATGTATCTAGTGCAACACCATTTATCAATACATCTGCATAACTAGTACCATCTCTTTTATGCCTTACAATACCAAAATCATCAATCTCAAAAGAACTTGAATCGGAAAAGTGCTCCATATTAAATATTATTAAAATTAAAATACATATTCAAATTTTTATTATTTATAATATATATGCCTAAAAAGAAAAAAGGAAAGAAAAAAGAAGTTGAAAAGATTGAAAATTTATACACAAACTATGATATAGATGTATTGATATCTATATTTAATAAAGTAAAAGGAGATCTTGATATTATAAGGGAAGAATACGTAAATTATACTATGGGTAAGAGAATAAGTAATATAAAACATATAAAAATTGCGGGAAAATCAGCACTTGACGGATTAAATAATATAATTCACAATTTAGAGAATAATCCATCTAAATTGGAAGAATTTAGAGAAGCAACCGGTGGATCGGATGGAGAAAATATAAATACTTTAAAATTAGTGTTAGAGGATATAAGTGAAAAATATCACGTATTGTTGTTCAAAAGTATGCCAGAAGATCAGCAAACAAAATATATGAATAAACCGGAAAGTATATCCTGTTTTTGTGGTAGACCTAATGTAACTTTTAAAAAATGTGGTTTAAAAGTTATAACTAAAATGAAGAATTACGAAAGACAACATGAAAATGCAATGGAAGAGTTTGTAAATACAGCAAGAAATTTTGGATTGGTGAGACAACCAGTTCCGCAAGATCTTGGTGATAGGTCTAAAACCCCCCTACGGGAGCCAGAACCAGAGGCTTATCGTGAAAATTTAACAGCTGAAGAACAAGAAGCTATTAATGAAGAAGAAGCTAAAAGAAAAAGTGAATTATATAGGCAATTAGAAGAAAAAAGTCAAGTAGCGGAAGATGAATTGATGGAACAATTAGAACAAGAAAAAAGAAAAAAAGAAAAGAAAAAAGAAAAAAATACAAAGAAAAAATTAAGAAAGAAAGAAGAACGTTCTGCAAAATTATTGCAATCATTAGCAAGAAGACGATTAGCTAAAAGGGACTTAGAGTTACGAATGGAAGAGAAAAATAAAAAAAATATTGCTACATCAATATTAGATGATATAGTCGGAGATGTAGTTGATAAAGAACAAGTAAGATCTGTTTTAGATGATATAGTCGGAGATGTAGTTGATAAAGAACAAGTAAGATCTGTATTAGATGATATAGTCGGAGATGTAGTTGATAAAGAACAAGTAAGACCGGTTTTAGATTTAATTTTAGAAGGATCAACTTATTCTGATGAAGATGATTTAGTAGAGAATGATCCATATATGGAGATGGTGAGAGATGAGGAAAGTGCTATAAGACAGGCAGTGGAAGATAGTCAAATGGAATATAATCCAGTAATAGCACAAGAAAAAATAGAAGAATTACAAAAAATAATAGATGCTAAAGATGAACAAATTACACAATTATCTAATCAATTTGATTCTTACTCTAATGCTATATTTAAATTAAGAACTGATCTGCAAGATAAAGAACAACTATTACAACAATATGGTATGGCTAACTCTCAATTACAACAACTATTACAACAATCTAATATGGCTAACTCTCAATTACAACAACTATTACAACAATCTAATATGGCTAACTCTCAATTACAACAAAGATTAAGCCAGATGATACCTCAATAATTATACTTTATTATACAATTCTTTTAATTGATTAGATAATTCTAAATATAAACCATCATTCATTTTTTCATTATTCTCAAATAATAATTCATTAATATTTCTTATATCCTTTTTTATTTTAAAATTACTATTTTTTAATAATTTTAAATTTAATTCTAAGTTAGTACTTAATTCCTTTTCATATAATTCTTCTAATTGATTTACTTTTATTTTTAATAAAGAAGATATAGCTCCAACTATAGACATCATAAATAATCTTATATTATAATTATCAATTTTACTTTGATACCATAATAATACACATATTAATATAAAATATAAAGTATAAATTTTATAAATAATTCTTTTTTCTGTTACATAATCTAACAATATAGAATAAATAGATAAACTAATAATAGATATAAATATATCAACATTAATATTATCCTCTAGTTCTTGCTCTATAGGGCAAAGAGGTATAAGTTCGTACACCATTTTAAACTTTATTAAAAAAATAATAATAATCAAATTTATAAATATGATATTTCTCTATTTTTCTTCTAATTCTAATTTTTGTATCATCCATTCAACTACATCTTCAACAACACACTCTTCTCTTTCTTCGAACTGATCATATAAATTATCATCTAATGGGTCGGGGTCATCAAAATTTAGACTTGACAATTTCGTGTGCTCCATCCATCTCATATATTCGTCGGCCGTAAGGTCAGGATGCCAGAAATAATCATTCATTGGATCAGTAAGGTCCCAATATGTAATAGAATAATCAAGTGGTGTACCCCCATATAGTTTTATATCCTTAGGGACTTCTCTCATATCTGGTCTAGGATAAAGCTCCCCTATATCTCTG
>Ga0181413_1000528_pt1 | contig 11689 bp, 7 predicted proteins | sample 36SPOviralmetaG_FD_130111 | JGI IMG/M metagenome (GOLD analysis project Ga0181413, IMG submission 130111) | Marine viral communities from the oligotrophic San Pedro Time Series (SPOT) site, San Pedro Channel, CA, USA - 36 SPOT_SRF_2012-09-28 | ecosystem: Environmental > Aquatic > Marine > Strait... | reverse complement strand
TAAATTATTTTTATTTAATAAAAATAAATAAATAAATAAATATAAATATTCACTACAATCATACATTTTTAATTTACATTTTTTATTTTTTTAATTTATAATTGTCCAGTGATTTATATAATTGGTAATAAATCGTTTCTTGCAGTTAGCCTCTTTACATTTTGGTTATTAGTTTTATTAAAGTTTAATTCTAATCTTAATGTCCCAGTTATATTACTTATTGTTTTCTTTGTATTATTAATAAAATCTTTATAACTTACTTCTATTATAAATTCATTTGTAATATAAGGTTCTGGATTATTAAATGGTCTATAATATGGATTAAAGGTTTCATATTGTATACTTACAACTTGCGAGATTGGTATATCTTGAGGAAATGGTATTGTGCCAACTAATCTGTCTTCACCATCCATACTACTTATTAAACCATTTGTTATGAAAGAACCAGTATAGTTTTTACTTGTATGATTCAGTAAAAAGACATCCAGATATTTTGGTAAATTTCTTAATGCTAATGTTGGATCCACAACCCAAGCATTAAATCCTATGTCATTACTATACGTAAACATATTACTTAATGATCTCTCACCTATCCAGTAATAGGTTTGCAAGTATCCAGAAAAACTATTATCGTCTATTGCTGGTGACCATTCTATTACTTTATTTGTTGGATTACCAGTATAAGATAAAATAAATCCATTTATATCTGGGACTAACTGATTACCAGAAGTTCTATAATTTAATCCTAGACCGTTATAAAAATCCCTATAATCTGGTTTGTCATTATCAAGGTCGTCACTAACACCAAGAGTAAATGTGTTTAGAAAAGAGCCACCACCTCTCTGTATAGAAGCCGCTTGATTCGCTGTGTCTAAACCTTCAGCAACATAATTAATACCAGTAAATATATTACCAGCAACATTATTACTTAAAAATGTGGGGACTATTTGCACATTAGGATTGTTAAGAGTTTTTCTGCTAGTATATACTACTTTGTATGTGCTTACATCAAGACCGTCGCCCATTGCTACATCAAATACATACTCGTATTGACTATTTAATATATTACCACGCCTACAAATAATAGCAAATCTATCACCAGCCTCAAAGCGAGATATACAGTCATAAGGTTTGTATATACTATAATTCTCAACAGAGTGATCTGCACCGTCATAGTGAATATATTGTTCTTGACCATCAATAATTTTATAGGTAAAATAATTTTGTCCTCCTACTGTTACATATTCAAATTTTATACCTATATCAATAATAGGTGTAGCGTCATCTATAGTAGCATATACTTTAGGCAACATTTTATCAGTTGCTCCATTACCTCTGCCAGTAAGACAATAACCAAAAGCAGTTTGTCCAGTAGCAGCAAGGTTGGGTGATACTCTCATATAGCCTCCATTTAAATCTATATCTGTTGTATTACCATAGGCAACATTAATACCAGCGGCTTGACTAGTTAATGTATTATTAAGAGGAGTCCAGTTAAGTGAGTCATTTAATCCAAAAACCGTTTCTGTAGTTGTGGCTAAAGTCCTAGCATTAGGATTATATGAAACATTAATAGCGTATTTTGTAGGGTTAGATGCCCTAATATAACTCCGGGTATAATTTACTAAACCACCAGCATAGTCCGCAGACAAATTACCACGAGGTATATCAGTAAAACTATCATCGTATTCACTAATATTAGTTGTTTCATAAAATTCAAATGCTTCAGTAATACTTCTTGCTACTGCCCACATAACTGGGCATTTGCTTTCAAAATTTTGGTTATCAGTAGAAAGATATAGATTATTATTTAAGAAAAACTCATAGGTGCCATTATAAAAATCGTCTTCTGTAATATCTTGTTCTGCTGCACTAGTAGCCCCTACAGTTGGATAATCTACAAAAGCATTAAAGAAATCCCTCCAAGTTATATCTTTTCTAATACCGTCTATACAAACTTCTAAAAAATTATTTGTCCTATCACCAGGATCTACAACTGGGACACCAAGAACAGTTTGTTTAAACACTGGGACATCCATACTAAATTTTGTTAATGCACAATTACCATTTTTTGGTATTGTGATACCGTCTTGAAAATAATTTTTAAAACTGGTTTGCCTACTAGTAAGAACAGTATTTATTGACATTTTATATTATTATATTATATTATTTTTTAATTCAATAAGTTTACATTGTCCTCTATTTGTATAACTATATTAGTATCATTTTGTAATCCAGTTGCTTCTTTATTTTCTACGTCTGCTATCCTAACCTCAAATTCATTAATAGGTATTTCACCAGCATTGTTAAGAGGTATCCAGCATTTAGATGGTGGTTCTACTTCTATAATAGCAGTATCATTTATAACTGTCTCGTGGATAGCATAAGGGATCTCATAAATAGTTTTGTCTTGTGTTTTAGTAAAACCATTATAACTGTTATGTGGTAAATTAGGTATTTGTATTTTTATTTTTTCACTTGGCACATCAATTACATCAAAGTCCATATCTACTTCTCCTACTGGATTTGCGGGATCTTGCAATACCTCAAATTCTGGTGCAACTATATAATTACCATTTGCGTCTGGTATATCTGGTCTTTCAAAATCTATAATAGGTTCAATTGCTACTGGATCTACAATACCACTACCTATACCTTGCATTGTATTTGCTGGTAATAGTTTATATCCTCCATTTAAAGGAGTCCTAATATCACTCTGCATATATACATTAGCAAAATCATAATAGTTTAATCGAGGGAAACTAATACCAGTCCCAGCGTCTGGTGTTTCTTTTACTATAAACATAGTGTTTGTATTTTCTGGAGAGTTGTAAGGAAAGTTCTGGTATTGTCCTATGTTAGGCATATCTGCTGGTGCGGGGAATATCTGCTGATTTCTAATATCTGGATAAAATTGATCATTTGGCAGCGTTGCTGGTAAAAGTCCCTCATTATTAGTAAAACTCTCTGCGAATGCTGGTATTAAGATATTTAACAAACCGTCCCATATATTTGCTACATTGCCATTTCTTTCTGTTTTCTGGTAGAATCTTAAATTACTAAACATAGTGTTAGCCGACATATTTTGGTATCTGTATTGTGTGGCACCACCTCCTCCAATGTAAAAAGGATCTGTTGGGTCAGCACCACCCATATGGGTAATACGTGCTGGTCTGGCGAATCCACCAGCAATGTTTCTTACACCACTGGTAAATAAAGTATTTGTTACACCACCTCCAGCAGTTCGGACTTGTTCATTAACGTGAATCTGGTAACTATAGGTATTTGCACCAGTCTCTCCTCTATACTCATAAAAGAAAGTATAGTTACTACTATTACCAGCCTGGGTAGACATAGTAAAATTAATCCTATTGCCACCAGCATCTGTCAAGGTAAATTGTTCTGTAGCAGTTGGCAGATTATCTAATGCTCTTTCAAATGTTAATTGACAGTCCCAAGCCTCAGTGTTACCTTCAGCAATAACAACACTGGAGGTAGGACCATTAGCAAAGAGAACCCTATGACTTGTATTTGCATCGGCAGCGTCATACATACCAGTTGTGTCTCCCATTACAAAATGACACATAAGAAGCGATGGGCCATTAAAAGTATAAGGTTTGTTTGTAGGTGTTATTTTGTATACGTTAGGGATCTCTACTTGGAGAGAGTTTCTCTGGACTCCGTCGGCAAATGTATTGAATCCCCAGCATCCCGTAGCGTTTCGAAATTGTGCTGTTGTGATCTGTGTCTCGCCACTGTTCAAAAAAGGAAATGTCGCTGGTCTGCCTAAAGACTGATCATAAATCCAGCCTGGGTTCTGGCCAATAAATGTATTGTTGATACCATTTCTGTATCCAAAACCAGCACCAAGACCCATTGCGGTATTGCCTACCCATTTTGCATTATCATTGCCATTAAAATAGAAATCATATCCATTAGCCTTTGGTTGTGGTTGAGAGTCTGTTTGTAAATCATATAATTCATTAGCGTCATAAACAAAACTCATATTGTTAGAGACTGTTATATCATTGTTTTCAGCAACATTATTACTTAATAAATAATTAGCACCAGCAGGTCGGTTTGCTATATCTCCCATTTTACCTACATACATAAATGCTAGACCATCTGTCTGCCCTTGAATAACAGTAGGGTATGCTAGATTTTCTGGGGCTGCTGGAGGGTTGTTAGGATCTGCATTCATAGTTATAAGAAACTGGTCTCCAAAACTATAAGCATTATCAGTTACTTTTAACTCCAAAGCATTCTGGGCATTATTCCAAAGCCTTAAATTATATCCAAAGTTGTGCTGAAATTCTATCATAAACTTTGCTAGAGCAGCATTACCAAAACCTCTTATAGGTGCATTGGTATAAACTGGTGGGTTAGCATCACTACAAACTGCTGGTCCTATTACCCACCTTGTATCCCCTAAATTAATATTAGTCATACTAAATTCATTTACTTGTAAATCCATACTAGGATTAGGACTTAATACCAGATTTGTGGCATTCTTATTAACTTGATTTGTTGGTGCATCATAATAGGTGTTGTCCCATGCTATACCTAATCCATAATTAGCACTTGTAGGTATTTCTGGTCTGTTAGCATTATTCTGGCTAGATGGCACGGTGTCTGTATATCCTTGTAAAAGATTCCACTTCTGGTCATTATAGTTATCTCCATTAGCACCATAGATATATGTTTTCAATGTGCTGTTTGCTGTATTGTAGTTCATTCTGTTATATACTTTTAAACTGAATGCAAAGTTAGGATCTTGTGAAACTTGAAACTCGAAAAACTGGTCGGCTTGTTGAAGAGCAACGTTGGCTTGTCTAGCAGCGTTAAGTGCTGTTACGAGTTGTGCTGGTGTTTGACTTACATTTGCATTACCACCTTGATTTAGAACTAATTGAAAACAATTATAGGCATCCACACGGATATTGAAAACAGTGTTAGGTGTAATTATAACAATTTTATTTACAGCGTCCCTTATTATTTGTCCAGCCACTAGACAGATATAACTATTTTTTTTAATCACAACTGGATTGTGAAAATGGTTTTTAAATCTTGCTGGATTAACTTCATTATGACTGGTTAAAGAAATCAACATTTATAATAATATAATATATTATTATAATGAATAAATTTAATCCTCATCGAGATATTAGAATTGATAGAGTAAAAGCCCACCACTCCTACCTTAAGCCCCCAAAGGATCCCTTAGAACACCGTGCAATTGAACACAAAACTCCTCTAAGCGAAGTGCCTTGGGAGATAAGAAATGTAAAGCATCTAAATGCTGGTAACCCAAATAAAAAATTTGATAAAAAAAAGATTTTTGATTATAAAGGTGATGGCAAACCTTTACCAGCAAAGAAAATGACTAAAGCCCAGAAAATGGCAAGGGCTTATGTTATGTGCAATAGTAAAAAATATCACGAAGTAAATGGTAAATTTAAGCCTATGTAATATTTTCTAGACTATAAGTATATGGTTTTTAGTGGTGATTGGGAGATTGACAATATGCTAATGACTGATATACTTAATGATATAACTTTTTATTCTGGCAGCACACGTAGAAAAATGTTAACAAAGAAAGGTATAAAACACCCACAAGACGGCGGATCAATGCTTTATGGATTAACTTGGAGAACTTACTTAGCACCAGGTAGAACAAGAAAAATAGATCCAGAAACTGGTAAAGCAATGACTAAAATTATGGTTGAAAGACCAGAACTTGCAGATATATTTAGCGAGTTTAGGGATTTTTATTTTACTGATTTTGATTATGGATCTATACAAATGAATAAAAACTATCCTTGCCCAAGACATATTGATAGTAGTAACACTACTGAAAGTATACTATGTTGTTTTGGTAATTATACTGGTGGTCTTTGTTGTGTTGAAATGGAGGACGGCATAGTAAAATATAATCCTAAATTAGCCCCAGTGCAGTTTGACGGTAGCACATACTATCATTATGTAGAACCATTTGAAGGCACACGGTATTCTTTAGTATTTTTTCATAATAAAAGTTCTAAATAAGTTTTTAATTTCTTCTTATATTATAAAGATGCCAAGTGGGACTTATAATGACGATTTGCCAAATTGTGGTATTTGTGGTCGTAAATTACGACCTCTTTATAAAAATAATGATTGGACAAATAGAAAATACCATATATCTTGTTTTAAAGAACTTGTAAGTGATATAGGTAATTATCATAAGGTTTGTTTTAATAAATATGGTCATACTAAGACTGTTGCAAACATGCCTATTACTGAAGCAAGAAAAAAAAAAAGTTTTACAATTGACTTTGATTAACTTTTTAAAAAAAAGTTATGACAAAAAATAATAAAAATAAAATAAAATAAAATTTAAAAAAAAAATATAGACTACTATTATATGAGCCATAAAACCCAGTTTGATTTAATGAAATGGAAGCAGGACGAGTGGGAGCATTTGAAGGATCATAGAGATAAATGTATTGTTGTTGGTAAATTAGAAATGCTTAAAGATCTAACAGAGTATCTAGAAACATTAAGAGAAAGTTATACAAGACTTCTAGTTATTAATGGTATAGATGAAAAAGAATACGACAGCCTTAAATCAAGATATAAAGGGGATGAAGGTCTGGACGGCGATGCAACTGGTTTTAAAGTAATTGATACTGATAGCAAAGACGATTATCATTTAGTTGATGACGAAGGAGATAAACATAGTTTTGATAATTGTTAAATTTAAATTCACCTTGAAATTAAAATATAATTATATTTTATAAAAATGAGTGAACAGACTATTACAGCAACACCGTTAGCAACTCCAGATATATTGTTAAATCAACCACTTTCAAGACAACTCGATGTAGATATAGAATCAACTATCCTTGAACCAGTTTCTCACCAGTATAATACAACTACTGGAGGTGTTACTGTTTTTCAACTCCCAGCCAAAGGTGTTCTTCGTGCAAGAGACGCTCTTATTAGATTTAGTTTAACTTCTTTAGAAGGTAATGGTGTGTGTGCCTACAATTTTGCCGTTGGTGGTGCTGGATGCATCAACCAGATAACAGCGAAGTGTGGTGGTATAATTATCTCACAATCGCAGAGGGCAGCCCATTATATGAATATTAAACAAAACTTTATGGCTCACGAGAAAAAAGTAGGTCTTCTTGATTCTCGCCATTGCTCCAGTCACGATTTTGAACTCAATGTAGCCAGTGCAAAAATAGCAAATGCTAATGTAGATCTTTCATTTCAGCAGATTTACAATCCAGATTGCGACCAAGTTAATGGTTTTGGTAATTCTTACAATGGCGGTAATGCTACAAATGGACACTTGGTTCAAGTTTCTAAAGCACTTTCTAATGTTGCTAATCAGTCACCAGAAATTGTCGTAAGACTTGGTGATTTATTTGAGATATTTAATGAAAACGATTTGCCAACAATGGGTATGGCACAGATTGAGATAGTTATTGAATGGAATCCTTGTGGAGATGCTACTGCTGGTGCCGCCGCTGGTGCAAGGTTAGATAATGTAATCATCGACGCTACAGTCCCAGACGCTGCTGCCAACGCTGCTCCAGCAATTGCACAGTTGGGAACTGTTAATATGGATACTCCTACAATGCTTTTAGATTATATCCATTACCCACAGGACGAGCAACAGAAAATCGTAAATGCTATTAACTCGCCAGGTGGTATGAGAATTAATTTCAGTGAAACTATGTATACTAGAGGTGTTAATCCAACAGCAGCGGCTACTGGACAAGTTTCAAGTAACCATATCCTTGGTATGGCAATGAAAGAAGTAAAAAAGATTTATGTTGCTAAAAACTATGACCAATTTACTGCTACTGGTGCTGCCGAATTAAATGCTGATTTTAATAGTATTAAAACCCACCGTAATGTTTTAACAAACCAGTTTAAATCTCAGCAGATCCCTGGCGAATCATATAACTTTTTTATAAATAATAATAGAGTATATGATAAAGACGTTTCTAATGCAATGGTTCAGCACGATTATCTATCACAGTGCAAAAATAACTTTAGGGTGCCTAATGCCTACTATGATACCACAAACTACAACGCTGATAAAAATCGCATACTTCTTGACCGTGAATATTCGGCTGGTGCTGCTGGTGCTGACGTTCTCAATGCTGGTATGACTAAAAGATACCTTGCTGGATCTTGTAATTATATTGGTTTGAATCTTGATAAATACAATTCTCTAGGTTCAGCAATGGGCAACGGAACTCGCATTGGTTCAAGTCCAGTAGAATTTAATTACAACAGACTTGCTATTGCTGCTGGTGCTGATAATGGTGGCCACCTTGCCGAGGTTAACCTTGATTTTTACATAGTTTATCGCAGAAGTCTTGTGATCCGTGCCCTCGGTGTGGATGTTAGCGATGCATAATTTTTTATAGGATTATAATTTTTAATTTATATATTGTTATATAATAATAATGTCTAATAATGGAGTGACTTACACTCAAGCAGTTTATACGTGTAGCAGAAAAACGGCTACTGTAACAGTAGATAATACAGAGTGGATTAATGAATTTAATCAAGGTATTAAACTAAAAAAAGGTGACCAAGTAAGGCTTTTAGGTTCGTTTGTGCAAGAAGGTAGTAACAGCGAAGAGATAGAAGTCGACCAAAATTTAGAACTAAATATTAGTTACAGCCCTTACCTACTTGGTAACACTCTAGATACAATTGATAAAACAGATACAAGCAATTTGATTGATATGGCACAGATAGGAGATCTTTGTTATTCTACTGACAGTTATGGGATTGAGCCTCCAAGCAGAAATACTACACAAAAAGGTAATCTAATCTATAACTGGAATAATAATGATACTTTTGGAGGCGATGGCGCTCCCTATCCTATGGAGGATGGTAATGTCCCAGCCCTCCCACAAAACACTCCTAATGGTGATAATAAAGGTTATAGTGCTTATACAAACCAGCCATTATCTAATCCCGTGGCTACTGGTGAAACTGGTGGACAAGTCTACGGTGCTTGGCAATATCAGCCTTTTTTTGTGAATGGGGGATCTATGGGGACTCCGCCAGTTTATCAAGGTGGAGTTAATTTTGAAACACAAAGACCTAATCTTAGAAAAGATGCTAGTATAACTTGGGGGACAAATCTAATAACTGATACTTTTGATATTGATAGTAAAAATGAGAGAGCAATTGATTATAGTGCATTTGCAAATAGCAATGTGCCTACAGAAATGTATGTCGGTAATATGATAAAAAAGTTTATCTTACCAGTATTAGATTTTTTTGAAACTGGTAATACTAATGCTGACCCTACTGGGACAAATGCTAAGGCAGACTGGGACAATAATGCTACTGCCCATCAGTTAGAAGATCTTTTAGATAATGCTACTGCAAGTGGCGAGGCTGGTTGTCTGGCTGGGGTCCCTAAACCTGGTATGTATATTTCTACAGTTGATTTAGCCCAGAGTGCTGGGTGGTATGATGACCAAGGCAGAGGGTATTATGAATGTGAATGGGGGGACGGATCAGTCACTGGTAATTATGTCGGCAGTGATAATCAATTTGCAGAAGGTGGCCCATATAGATTTGGAGGTTCTAGTGGCAATACTGGCATACCAAATCTAAAATCTGGTGTTCAATCTGTAGTAGGCAGAATTGTGGCAGTAAGACCTATTAAACACCACGTATTAGGAGTTACTACTCCTTGCTATGAAATTTATGTTACTGATTTTATTAATCCAGCAGAGTTAATAGGGACTAGCACAATATCTCATACGTTCCCCGCTGGACACGTTACAAGAGCCGACACATTTGCAAACAATACTGCTCCAGTAAAATTATATAAAATACCCCACGGTGCTGGTGAATTACCTAACGGCTACAGTTTTAATCCAAGTTATAATGGTATTAATGGTGCAGATAACACCCAACCTGGTGCAGTTTCACAAAGAGGTGCTAATGGTGATGCCGAAGGACCAGGTAATAACGCTTCAAGGACAAATTATTCTACTGGTTTGGGTGGTGTAAAAACTGGTGATAATAGTGGCACACCAACAAGACAAAATTATCTTAATAATAATTTGAATCAATCGCCTGGGCCATCTAAAGTTGGCAGTGTGCAAACTGGAGGTGACTATCCTAATGCTTCACAAATAAATATGGGTCTTGGTAATCCACAAGGTTTATCTTTTTTGTGGAATGGGACTCATACTGGTTCAAGAAAAGCATCATTCAATATTACAAATTGCGACAGATATAGGGCAAACAGTTGGGCAGAGGCATACAGAAAAGGACCAGTCTTTAGGGCTTTACGATACAAACATTTAGTTCAAGATATTACCTATGATTGGCGTGGTAATATGGCTGACGCTGGATCACAAGCATATTTCAATAGGACTCCTAATGTAAGACAGCAAGGCACAGTCCCAGCGTGTGTAGGTGGTTATATCATTTGTAATAAAGAAACTATGTTAGATATAGTTAAAGGTAATCTTAATCCTACACAAGCAAATAACTATTTTGCACAAGCGGGTAGAACACCAAGGATCTGGTTTGATTTAGGATTTCAAGCAAGACAGAGTAATTACAGTATGCGTCATTATGTTGGTAATAGTTTTGACACCTATAATGCTGTTGAAAATGGTGGAGGCGATAATGACTGGGTTACAAGATTCCCTGGTAATTCTGTTTATGTTGACGAAAGAAGATATGGATACACTTGGCTGGGACGACCTAATAATCAGCACTGGAGGAGATCTATACAAAACAATGGCACTGGCAGACTTACTGGGCAAACAATAGATTATAACTTTGAAGGTGCTGCATATTATTCTAGTATGTCTACTACTGGTATGGACGGTGTAAATATAGAAAGAGAAATGAATCCAGACGGTTTCCCTCTTTATTTTTCTACACAACAAGGTCAGTATCCTGGCCAAAGAGCAAACAACCAGTATGCTGGATCGCCTATGATTTATGGTGGTTATAATAACACAGTTAATTCTATTCATTTTCAGCAAAAAGAAACTGGTGATATTAATTTAGGATTAGGCAGTTGGAGGGCAAGATCACAAGTATCTACGGTTGCAACTAATGCTGGACAATTTTCAATAAGATTCAGTAGCACTTTGATAGATTGTGATGGAGGTGCTAATAGGGTTCTGCCTATATTTAATAATGAATTTGGATTATACCAGATAAAAGTATTGTTAGATGATTGCCAGTTTAATCCAGTTGAATTGATAGGACAAACTGTAGATAATGGTGACGGCACGATAACAGCACAACTCCTACAATTAACAAAAGAAATCCCCGCTGGGACAAATCCAGCACAACAAACAATTAACTGGTCTACACCTACATTTTTAGAAAATATACCTATAGGCACTGAAATAATTATTTATTTTAGTTCTAGTGGAGGTATAGGTGCTGGTATAAATGCACAGCCTTGGGCTAGTGATATGATTATGATAAAAGAAAATTTAATGAAACTTAAAATACCAAATGGTTTTTACAGTGAAGAAAGACTAGCAGATATATTAAATGATGTCATCCATAATGATACTAATAAATATGCTGAAGAATATGGCACAGAGTTAAACAATAATCCAGAAACAATTGAAATACCAAGTAATGTGGGCAAGGTAGAACAAGCAAGAGCCTCTAGACCAAGTATAGT
>Ga0181413_1000520_pt1 | contig 11779 bp, 17 predicted proteins | sample 36SPOviralmetaG_FD_130111 | JGI IMG/M metagenome (GOLD analysis project Ga0181413, IMG submission 130111) | Marine viral communities from the oligotrophic San Pedro Time Series (SPOT) site, San Pedro Channel, CA, USA - 36 SPOT_SRF_2012-09-28 | ecosystem: Environmental > Aquatic > Marine > Strait... | reverse complement strand
ATATACTGTACTTGGTTGTGCATATCTTGATGCTACAATCTCTCCAATTGTATCACCAGCATCAAAAATATTACCTAATTTTAGTTTTGGTAATACTACTTCACTAATTCCTTCTTGAATTTTAAATCTTACCCATACTTCTCCAGAAGCTCCACTATCATCTAGTACTAGGGTAGATGTTTCATTGGCAGTTAAATAAATTGCAACTTGATTTCTAGCGTCTGTATTAACAGCGCCAAATGTTAGCGTATTAGCTACTTTAGATTCTGTTTTAATAATATTATTATTAGTATCTAGATATTCTGCAGTTACATTATTTATATTGCCGATATTAATTGGGTTACCCACAAAGCTTTTATGTAGAGTAACCGTAACGTTTGCAGCCTGTCCTCTGATTACGTTAATGTACTCAGGAACAACTGCTATCAAATTTTGGTTTTGTACGTTAGGCATAGTTCGCGTTATATTTTTATTGTTTTATTATATATCAAGCTAAAATAATTAAGTCTCTATCTTTTGAGCTAAAAGGCATAATCTCTATGTAATAAACTAAATATACAATAATTTATTACTGCCATTGCATGATTTTCGATCTTAGTATCTTTTTCTAAAGCAACTTTTATCAATATTTTATCTGATTTTTTCTCAGAAATTTCTTCGAGTCTAGCGATATAAGTATCTTTATTCCAATCCTCAGTCTTAATATGTTGCATTTTAAAATCTTTCCAGCTCATTTGATAGTGTTTAGTAGGTTTATTAAAATAATAAATATGGAGTTTATTATCAGGAGTTGTAATAAAAACAAAACCATCTGATAAAAAATACTTCCTATCTCCTATATAGCTATATTTTATATTTGACTCAATCGATCGCCAAGTCTCTCTGCATTTAGAATGGAGTTCTTCAAATTTATCGATAGCGTCACCGCATAGTTTATCAATAATGTCATTAGATTCTAGCTCTTCTTTACTGGTAAATACCAATTCTAGATCTTCCCAATCTAAACCCATAAACTCATATTCAGCTGGAGTTTGTCCAGTTACTTGTTGTGCGTCATATCTATATAGATAATCTAATGTGTCATCTATTTCCCATAACACATCCATTAACTTACCTTCACGTAAAGTATATAATAATTCTTTATATCTACTTAACATTCTATAAGTCTTATACTCTAGGTCCATTGGACCTTCCTCAACCCATGTTGGAATTTTTAGCTTACTCATATTATATGTATTCCTTAAAGTAGCAAGCTATTATGACATTAGTCTAAAAAATATTTTTTGTAATTTTTTAGTAAGTGTGTAGCCGCGCGCTCAGCAGAATTAAAGTTATATCTTAATCTATATTTTTTAGGCACAGAAGATACTGAAGCTTTATGTAGAATGCTCCTTTTATGTAGAATGAAGAATTTAGATTTTCCTCTATTACTTATTGTTTGATGTATGGCTATTCTTTTTATGTACTTAGGATTTATCCCTTGTTCAAGACTTTCCTTCATCTCCAGTTTTAATTATCTTATCAGCCTTTACTTTAATTTCTTCAAACGCTTCAACAGTAGTTAATCCCCACTGTAAAACAAACCAACTCATTTCCTGTTCAGCTATTCTTTTAGATAACCTAAGTTTTTTTCTGATAATTTCAACACCGTTTTTCATGAAAAGCTTTTCTTCTTCTCTAGATGTTTTAAATTTCATATACCACTCAGGGTCTCCTTTGACATCTTTATATGTCTTACCAAAAGGCTGGAGTTGAAGATTTACTAACTCGATAAAAACTTCTTCTTGTTTTTTTCTTTTATCCATTATTTTTGTGGTTTAATAATTTCATCTATGATACCATACTTGATTGCTTCATCGGCACTTAGCCAAAAATCACGTTGGGCATCTTTTTTTACTTGATCAGGCTTCTTACCACAGTAAGATCCTAACAGTTTAAAAAGTTCATCATTAACCTTTCTCCATTCCTTCCAATCAATTTCAGCATCTTGTATATTTCCACTGAATCCACCAGAAGACTGGTGAAGCATTGTTTGAGAATGTCTTAATGAAGATCTCTTTCCTTTTGTACCTGCTCCTAAAAGTACTGAACCCATTGAAGCAGCCATTCCTGTATTTACAGTTTTAATATCTACTGGAATATATTCCATCACATCCACCATAGATAGCCCAGATTTAACAGAACCCCCTGGTGAATCGATATGCATTGTAATGTCTCCAGCTCCAGTAGAGGATAGGAACATTAGTTGTGCTTGGACGATTGTAGACATATTATCATTTACAGGTCCGGCGACCCATAGTAATCTATCTACCATTAATCTTGAGAAGATGTCCATTTGCGTCATACGCATTTCTCTTTCTTCAAGAATATAAGGTGTTAACGAAGCCTGTTTATTATATAAGTCTAAATTATTAGAACTTATATTATGTTCAGATCTTGCAAATCTTTCAAACTCTTTTTCTTTTGGGAAGTAATTCATATCTGTTTATTCATTTGTTTGATGAGGTCGCACGTTTCGTATTCCTCTATTTTTAAAAAGTATTCTAATGATTTTATTAAGCTTTTTTCATAACCGCCTTTAGGTAAATCCATTTGGTATTCTACACCGTCATCATCTACTAATATGGCAAGTATTTCATTTTTAGAGTTTGGGGTTTCTATTTTTTCTAAAATAAATTCTACAATCCTTCTATAAAATATATCATACTTTGACATTAATAATTTATCAATATCCTCTCTTATGATTTTATTAGGATCCATGTGTATTTTAGGTATCTTTGACATTATATTGTAAAATATTTAGTAAGAATATTTTTATAGTCATCTTGCTCTAACGTAGATCTATCTTCACCAATACTTTCATATATTTCTTTACAGAAGCTATTTGCAATATCAGTTAAAAATACTTTATCTCCGTCATAGTCAATAAATGGTTTATTTAAAATAAATGTATGTTCTGATTCTGGTGATATTTTTTCATTCTTAACAGATTCTGCTAATTCAAAATGTCTTTCATAAAAATGTAAGTTATCAGCAAAATGATAATATGCTCCAATTTCTAAATCAGGATATGTTTCTTTTAGCTTAAGATAAACTGATTGTTGTAAGAATGAGAAGAATGGAGCGTCAAACGTAAGTCCATAAAAAATATCATTGGACCTCATTTGTATCTTCATGTTTAATTTATTATTTCTAATAAAAAAGTTTGCATACATTGTACAAACAAAATCTTTATTTTCTTTAAACTGAAATTTAGGCTGATTAAAAAACATAATAGCTTGTCTACTATTTTTATCTTCTATTAAAGCATCGATTACCCAGCCAAATTGTTCTTTATTAAAAACTAAAGATCCGTAATTAGAATTAATTTCATTAGTACCTGGGTTTGTAAGCTTAGACCAAAATTTAGAAAAGTTACCAATAAAGTCTACGTCTCTATCTTGGTTTAAGTACCATGCTAATTCACCTGCTAAATACTTCCAATTAAATTTACGATTTTTAAAATTAGCTATAGGTTGTGTTGGATTAATCACAAAGCTAGATAAGATTGACTCTTTAACTTTTAAATCTCTAGGTTGAGATTCTTGACCCTCGTCATCTATATGATTAATAATGTTTATGAATGTATTTGAAAAACTCATGTATTATTTTTTAATAACTATAGTAGTTATATGAATAAGTAAAAAAAGGTTTACTTAATAGTTAGCTTGTTTTCTTTTTTATCTTTAGAGATTGTATATGATTTACCCTCTTTTAAAATACCATCTAGGATTGCATCTGCCACAGCATCTTCAACATATTTTTGAATAGCTCTTTTAATTGGTCTTGCACCATAGGCTTGATCGTAACCTTCCTTTGCTAAAAACTCTTTTGCGTTCTTATTAAACTTAAATGTGTAATCTTGTCTACCCATTCTTTCAATAAACTTATTAAGTTCAATATCCACAATTTTAATTACATCTTCAGATTTTAATTGGTCAAATAAAACAATGTCATCTAATCTATTTAAGAATTCTGGACTAAATTTATTCTTAAGTTCTTTCTTAATAATACCATCCATCTTAGCTTGTTCTTCTAACATTGAAGATGAAGTAGAGAATCCAATACCAGTTCCAAAGTCTGCAAGCTTTCTTGCACCAACATTAGAAGTCATTACAATAATTGTATTTGTAAAGTCTACTATTCTACCATTTGAATCTGTTAATCTACCTTCGTCTAATACTTGTAATAAAGTATTGAAAATATCTGGGTGAGCTTTCTCAACCTCATCGAATAAGACTACTGAATAAGGTTTACGTCTTACTGCTTCAGTTAATTGACCACCATCATCATGACCTACATATCCCGGAGGCGCTCCAATCAATCTAGATACATTAAACTTTTCTTGATACTCTGACATGTCAATTCTAATCATTGCATCAGTATCTCCGAACATATATTCTGCTAGGGCTTTCACAGTCTCAGTTTTACCAACTCCAGTTGGACCTAAAAACATGAATGAACCAGTAGGTTGCTTTGAAGATGCAACTCCAGTTCTAGATCTTTTAATTACTTTAGCTAAAGCGTCTACTGCACCATCTTGACCGATAATAGATTTTTTAATATAATCAGCCATTTGTTTAATCATCTTCATATCATCAGCTCCTAATCTTGTAACCGGAATTCCGGTTTGCATAGATACAGTTTCTGCAATATCGTCTATAGTTACTTGTCTCTTTTTAGTTTTAAGTGTAGATTCCCAGTTTAAAGTCTCTTCTCTAACCTTAGATTCTAAAGATAATTGCTCATCTCTTAAAGAAGCAGCAACTTCATAATCTTGCTTCTCTACAGCAGCTTTCTTTTTATCCTTTGTCTCTTCACATTCTTTTTCTAGCTGCTTAATTCTAGCAGGTACTTTCACTTCTAATAAGTGAGTTCTTGCACCTGCTTCGTCCATTAGGTCGATAGCTTTATCTGGTAATTCTCTCTGTTTGATGTATCTTTCAGACATTCTTACACAAGCCTCGATAGCTTCTGAACTATATTCTACTGAGTGATGCTCTTCATACTTCTCTTTAATTCTTGTAAGTATTTCTATCGACTCTTCTACTGATGGAGCGTCAATAAATACTTCTTGAAAACGTCTGGTTAAAGCTCCATCATCTTCAATACTTTCTCTATATTCATCTAAAGTAGTTGCACCAATACATTGTACGGAGCCTCTGGCCAATGCTGGTTTTAGAATGTTTGAAGCATCAAGCGCTCCACTAACTCCACCTGCTCCAACGATAGTGTGTATCTCATCAATAAAGACTATTACATCATCTGCCATCTTAAGCTCTTCTACAATATTCTTCATTCTCTCTTCAAATTCACCACGATACTTTGTACCTGCAACAATGGTTGTCATGTTTAAAGAAATTACTTTTTTATTTAATAAAACTCTAGCTACTTTTTTACTTACTATTCTTTGAGCAATAGCTTCAACAATAGCAGTTTTACCTACTCCCGGATCTCCTAAAATAATAGGATTATTCTTCTTGCGTCTTGCAAGAATCTGGCAAATTCTATAGATCTCACGATCTCTTCCAATAATAGGATCTAATTTACCTTCTGATGCCACTTTAGTTAAGTCTTCTCCAAACTCATCTAGAAATGGAGTTGCTTTTTTCTTTGCTGGGAATCTTTTCCCTTTTTCACTTTCGTATCCGTCTGCTATTGACATATTCTTAATGTTTTATTAATACAAGTATTATATGTTGTTTTGTCTCTTTGTTTATACATTATTAGTTTGCAATATTATCTGCAGCATATACCCCTGGAAGTAATTCTGGTTTGTATCTAGCTCTAAATCCAAAGCCATTAACATACCCTACAGCAGCCTTTACTAATCTATTAGATTTTTTAGCTGGATCTATATTGTAATCTAAATCAATAGTATCTATCTCAATTCCATGCTCGCGTAGATATAAAGCTACCTCAACAGATTTTTCACATTCTTTCCATAACCTAGTCCACATATCTTTTATTTCTGGTAAGACCTCTTTCTTGTAAATCACATGACATCCTGTAGAAGATACATGGAATACCAAAGTTGTGGCATAAGTAGTAGAGCCATTTTTAGTTTGTGAATCACAACCCATATACATTTTAATCTCATGGTATTTGTGTCTCTCTAAATAATCTTTGACGTAAGGTGCTAGTTCAAAGTTTGACCGGTCGGTTAGTTTTTTGAATTTCATTAAGGTAACATTAAATTAACATTAGTCTAATTTAGGCTAACATATTGCACATTCTTCAGAAGGCATTAGGTAAATCATTAGTGCTGCAAAAAGAATTGCAATAATAGTAACGATTATTCTGACAGGTTTAGATTGTTTATCTTTCCATGTCTTTATTCTAGTTCCCCATTTATGTGCTAGGTTTCCAGCCCAGTCGTACATTCTACCTACCCAATCAAATGGTGGTGCTTTAAGTAAAGTTGCCATGGCTATAATTAAGCCAGTTGTAGTTTCACCCATAAAGAGTAATAACGTAGATGCAGCTAAAAAGTAATATCCGATATATTTTTTTAAATGTGTTTTCATTAATTATTATATTTTAGAATAGGATAAAGTTTCTATGATATATATTTAAACAATAATAAACATCAATTATACTTTTGAAGGAAAGTGGATCGATGTACAATTAAAATCAAAAGCTAATGACTTGGATTAGACACGACTTTGAAAGAGCGATGAATAAGCGTTTAAATGAGGCTGCTAAAAAGCAACCACATCCAATGAACCCTGAAGGTAAATATAAAGACCCAAAGGAAGTTGAGACTAAATGCGATAACTCTGGTTATGAGAAGTACCTTAAATTCTTTAAAGAGAATGAAGACTTATTTGAAGAGTTAGATGAAGGCGATCCACATTTAGATAAACAAAGATACAAGATAGATCCTAAGACTAAAGAAAGAATAAAGTATAAGTCTCAAGGTCAATATAACAGAGAGCGTTTCTTAGAAATGCAGAAGTTAGAAAAGAAGGGAATGAAGATTGGTTTCCCATTTGGTCGTTGTTATCCTGTAACTCAATTTATGTTTTACGTTTTAGACGGATATGAAGGTATGTACTGGTTAAGATGTATGAATGAATTAGAGTTTGAATATAAGGGTATTAAATCTTCAACAAGTCACTGGTATCTGCAACATAAAAATTCTGGTAGAGTAATTGACTTAACCAGAGAACAATTCGATCAAATACCTGGATTTTCTATTGATGACCTTTACCAAAAGAGAGGTAGAATCCAAAACCTCGGGCATTCAACATATCAAACTAAAAAAGGTAAAGTAGACTTTAAGAATACTGTACCTTGTTTTCAAGTATTAAGATTATATGACAGATATAGAGAACTTGAAGAACAAATTCCTAGTTTAGAAAAGTATTGGTCTGCTGCTAATTACGCTTCTGAAAGACGTTCTAATAAAGACGCTGAAAAGCTAAAAGAACTTAAGGATAAAAAGTAATTACCTTCCGCTAGCAGATCTACTAGTACATCTATAACACAAAACTCTAGTTACTTCCTCAGGTACATTTACAACCTCGTTACATGGTCCATCGAGTGGGGCAAACTTTACATACTTAGAAGTTTCTAAATCAGAGTTCTGACATTTTAAATTCTTGTATTGTGCTGAGGTTCTTCTTTTACCTCCTGTTTTTGACTTTCTCATTTTTTACCTGTTTTAACTTTATTAATTTCACTTAACTTATATTTGGTACTCTTTCAAGTTTACCTGTTACAATTGCTCTCATATTAATTAGCTTTTTTGACAGATTACCTTAAAATTTCGACCCCCATTTGTATTTTTATTTTTAATTATATTCCAATCCGTATTTTCGGATTCAGCCCAAAATTTAATATGGGCACCTTTACCAACACATGGATAAATTATATCTACTCGTTCACTATGGCCAGTTAAAGAACCATTAACGGTACTATACCATGTTACCCAAGTGCCCTTTTCGAAATTATCATCTACTATAATAATTGCACCAGGTAGTAATTTATCTTTAATAGCTGCAAACTCTCTCCAACCATGTAATGCGCTAGGTAATGGGTCTTTTAAATTTAAATCCCATGAATCTAAATGAATTAAGTCTACTCTTTCATTAAAAGTTTCTAAAAATTCAACTGAATCACCAACATGAAATTTAACAAAATCAAAACCTAATTTTGTAAATTCTGCTTTTGCTTTTTCTGTAATTATAGGGTCGATATCGACAACCCACATTTTACCACCCGTGTGTTTTGCAATATTAGCAAAAAGCGTACCCATCATCCCATCACCCCAACTTTGACTAGCACCAGTTTCGATGATATTGATAGGACCATCGACTTTAAATTTTTTAATTAATGCATTTAAAATATCATCTACTTGTGAAAGTCGACCGAGCCTACCATTTTGTGCAATTAGCATAGATTTGTAATCATCTACTAATTTAGATATAATATTTGTATTATTCATTTTCTCTTCTTTTTATTGTTTTTGACTTTCTCATTTTTTACCTGTTTTAACTTTATTAATTTCACTTAACTTATATTCGGAATCTATCCAGTTACTTTGTACATAATCCCATAATGAAACTGATGGATGATCTGGTAAATTTGGATGTGGTTGGTTTTTAGCCCATCTTTTAGCTTTTTTAAAACCAGTAGGTGAATATTCAAATGCACCTTTATGTTTTGGTAAAAACCAGGATTTAATTAATCTTATTAACTTCATTATCTTCTATTTATTTCGTCAATTTTTTCTGGTGTTAAAGCCTTTAAGAATTCTATATACAATTCGATACAAGTTTCAACATCTTCTTTATGAGCCATCTCAACCGTGGAATGCATATACTTAAGTGGCATACCTAAAATTGCTGTAGGAGTATTCTCTAGAAAGAATGCAACTGTATCATTACCATAACTGCCGACGTGGTGTTGTAATGGAATTTCATTATCTGCTGCTATTTCTTTTAGCATATTTAGAATACCTCTATGATTTTGACTAGCATATTCTAGTGAAGGACCTTTACCACCTTCGACCGGACCATGTTTTGCGTTATCCATCATTGGTGTTTTAGTATTATGACAAACATCAGTTACCAGTGCTAAATCAGCTTTTAATTCTTTAGCTATTTTCTTAGCGCCAAATAGACCAACCTCTTCTTGTACTGAATTTACTATATACAAGTCATAAGGTAGTCCGATTTTGCGCTCGTGAATACGTCTTGTTACTTCGGCAATAATATATCCACCAATTTTATTATCCAGAGCTCTACCTACATAGTAATCACCCATCTCTTTTAACTGGTCATCAAAAGTAATTAGACATCCAATCTCAATTCCAGCTTCATTTGCGGCTTCCAAGCTAGAATATCCGCAATCCACCCATAATTCATGATCGGCATAGCCTAAATCCTTTCTCTTAGCTCTAGTATGAATCGCTGGCCAACCGAAAACTCCTGGTATTCTAGCTCCACAATGAGTATGGACTAGAACTGTCTTACTTGGAGCGATCATATTATCTGAACCACCATGTTTTTTAACTCTAATCATACCGTCATTCTCAATATTAGTAATAATCCAGGCAATTTCATCACAATGTGCTTCAATCACTACTTTATTAGAATTCTTTTGAAATCCAGTAGTACCTTTAATAATACCATAACTAGTTCCATATGCGTCATTATGTAAAAAGTCAACATAAGGAAGCATATATTGCTTCCAAACTTCTTGACCTCTAGTTTCTTGTGCTACCGGAGCATATTCGTTGAGGTAATTATATAAGAACTCTTCTTTTGTTATACCTTTTTTCATATTTTAAAATCTATATGTTAAACCTAATGATACAAAAAACCCGCCAGTAGCCAAGGCAATGGTATTTGGGTTAAATATATTTGGATCGTTTATCTTTTGTTTATGCCATATCATATTAGTACCCGACAATGTCATCATACTAATACCTCCTATTATTGCTATTTTCTTCATAATCTATTAGATTTGTCTATATTTGTTAAAACTTTAAATACACTATCTGGAGTAGGATGGCATTCAAAAGTAGGTTTATTTTCAAAACATCTTCCAGGATTTGGATATGCAGCAGTTAATTTTACGTTTTTATCTGAATGATATTTAATATCACTTTGACAAAACAATTTACAATCGCCACCTACATAGTATTGTTTATAGTCTTGAGAACCCTTTCTCCACGGTAGTCTGTAATAAGGATTTATAGGACTACCTAGTACAATAATATTAGCATCGGTAGTACCTGCTAAATGTAAAATACCCGAATCCATAGTGATAGTAGCAACAGAGTTTTCTATATAGTACCATGCTTGAGATACCGAGGTTTTATTCACAATATTAATTACCCTAGGATCTGGGTTTTTAATATTATATACGCCCTTTATATGACCATCACCATGTTTAATTTCTCTACCCATTACTACTATATCTAGTGTAGTATTTTCTTTAATTAGGTCAATTAGTTTTTGCCATTTATCTAAATCCCAAGTTCTACATGCATCTGTTAAAGACGGATGTAGAACTACATAATCATTTTTAGGAAGTTCTATATCTAATAGGTCTGGATAAAATTCTAATGTTTTTTCTTCTGGAGCTAAAACAAATCCTAAATTGTAAGCCCAATGTTCGGTAATAGGATATTTTCTTATTACTTTTTGAACGCGTTCAAAAGGAGTAAGAGCATTAACACAATTCCACACCATAATATCTTTGGGTAAAACCTCTCCCTTACTTATATTAAATATCTTTTTTACGTATGGATTATTTTTAAACACATGTGGTTGATTTGTCTCAATTAATAATTTAGCATTATGTGATTGGCTTAAATATTTTACAATAGGAGACATTGATAATGCGTCTCCAAAATGCATATACTCCGTCAATTTTAGTCCGTACTCCATCTATCTACTTATATTTTTATTTGGCGGTAAGCCGTCTTTTGCATCTCTATATCCATGGATAAAACCTAAAACAAATTGTCGAGCTATTCCTAAAAATAGTAGACATACAAATATTCCTATCCAATTCGTCATACTCCAATGTTATTATTAGGGCCTCCGAAATCATTTCTTCTTAAGCCATTGATTGTTGCCTTAGTAAATACTCTAGGATCTAAATCATCAATAATTAGTTTAGCGCTAACAATACTACTATCCATATCAAAACATTTTTCTATAAATGACTCTGGATATTTTACTTTATCGTATTCTCTTACGCTACCATTGTTAAATGTAATTTGTACAATACTACCACCTGCTTTATGGCTTAATGGATTTGTTCTATATTCGTCTCCTATCCTCATATTTAAAGCTTGGCTCCAGGTGCGTTTATACTTCCAGTACTATTTAATGTTTCACTTCCTAGAATTTGATTTACAGTAGGAGCTGGAATTCCAACATCCACTAGTTCTGTAAGCCTTTCAACTGCATGTGTAATATCTTCCGCAATTACATGGACTTCTTTTTTAAATCCATTATCTACATAGCTACACTCATAAATGTTATGGCCCTTAATTTTACTAGTCTCTACTAATTTAATTTTTAGGATGAATGTTCGCCTGCCAGCTGAGGTCATTGACTGAATCAATTCGGCCTCTCCTCTTTTGTACTTTGATTTGATCTTTGCCATTTTAAATCTATTTAGATGTTATACACTTTAAGACTCATTAGTTTCATTTAGGAAATTTTTAGTTCAGTTAAGTTCCCCGCCAGAAATCCGCGCACCCTACAAGGGAAATTTT
>Ga0181413_1000519_pt1 | contig 11782 bp, 20 predicted proteins | sample 36SPOviralmetaG_FD_130111 | JGI IMG/M metagenome (GOLD analysis project Ga0181413, IMG submission 130111) | Marine viral communities from the oligotrophic San Pedro Time Series (SPOT) site, San Pedro Channel, CA, USA - 36 SPOT_SRF_2012-09-28 | ecosystem: Environmental > Aquatic > Marine > Strait... | reverse complement strand
TCTGCTCTTGCCAGTTGGCTAATTAAGTCAAGAAAAGGCAATTTATCAAAAATTATTAGCAGTTTAAACCAACAAGTAGTTTTTAATCGCAAGAAAAAACCTAGTTACGCTGCAAAAATGCGTACAACTATGAATATTGTACGTAAAAGGCTAAATAAAAATAAATAATATGTACGATCAGCTAAATAATCCATTTAAAAAGAAGCAAAAAGGTGGTGGTACAACTAAAACTTGTCTACCCGCTGCTAAAATACGTAGCATGAGCAAATCTGAAAGAGAAAAGCTTGTGCGTGCTAAAAGATCTTCTGGCGCTAAAGGTAAATATAAAAGATCTTCTAAGACCAACGTTAAAGGTGCTCGTAAAAAAGGCGCTACACTAAGAGATTGGTTTCAAAAAGAAGATTGGAGACAAGTTAACAACCCTAGTAAAAAGTGCGGAGAGAAATGAGTAGAAGAAGAAGAATGCACGGTAAAAAAAGAAGATCTTGTCCTATGAAAAAGCAAGTGTTATCTCCAGCAGCTGCTGATGCTAAAGCAACAAGAGACTTAGCTGCAGCAAAAACTGATGATCGTAAAGATAAAAAAGCAGAAAACCAACGATTAAGACGTGCTGCCTTGAAAAAAGGTATAAGCTTAGCAGGTAAAGACTATGACCATAGTAAAGGTAAGTTTGTATCTGTTAAAGCTAACCGCGGTGAATATGGTAAAGGAACAAGAACATAAGTAATAATATAAACATCGATAACTTAATATATTAAGACATGGCATTTAAAATGAAAAATCCATCTGTTATGAAGATGGCAAAAGAAGCAGGTTCATCAATGAAAATGAAAAAAGCAGAACCTATGAAAATGGCTAAAGATCCTATGAAGATGAAAGAGCCAATGAAGTTGAAGAAAGACTCTCCAATGGATTTAAATAAAGGCTTTGACAGACTGCCTGAAGAAGTGCAAGATAAAATCTTAAAAAAAGATTCACCTAAAAAAATGAAAAAAGCTGCTATGAAACTTAAAGAAAAGTCTGCAATGAAGCTTAAAAGCAAAGATAAAAAAAGTTATACTAAAACAGGACACGATAAAAAAACAGGTAAACTATTAAGTGATACTGAAATAAGAAAGCGTAGAGCTAAAAACTTATATAAAAAATAACGGAAAGACCGTTAACCACGTTATTAACCTAAAACCAAATTAAAATGACGTACCTATATTACCAGACTACTAGTACAACTGGTGGCGAAATGAAAGTAAATGATAAAACTAAAAACCAATGGAAACATTTATCCAATAAAGAAAACTGGAGGATAACCCAATTGCCTAATGGTTATTATCAAACAGAAGTATCTAACCCTAATAATGACGAGTGGCATGATGTAACGCGTCGAGAAACCATAGAGGGTGCAGAACAAGCAATCGATGGTTCTGTTGAACATTTCACTAAAAAATTAGAGGCTACAAAAGGCCCTAAAGTTGTGAAGACTTTTAAAGATGAGTAGACTTAAACTACTATTTGTAGCTCTAATCGGTTGGTTAGGGCTACTTTTTACAGCTTTTTTATATTATATAGCTATAGCTGGACTTATACAATTATTTTAATTAAATTTAATACAATATAATGGAATACAACAACCCAAGTCTTCTTATCAAAGAGCTAAACTTTGGTAAAGAAGCAAAATCTAAAATTAGCGATGGTGTTAAAAAGCTTGCTAGAGCTGTAAAGTCAACACTTGGCGCATCAGGTAAATGTGTGATATATGAAGACGCCAGAGGCGTACCAGTTATAACTAAAGATGGTGTAACTGTAGCTGAGTCTGTAGTATTATACGATCCTGTAGAAAACTTAGGTGCAACGCTTATTAAAGAAGCCGCTAACAACACCGTTAGAGAAGCTGGTGATGGAACTACAACAGCTACGGTATTAGCCGAGTCTTTACTTAATAAAGTAAACTCTACAGACTTAAGCAAAAATTCAATTAGAGATATAAAACAAGGAGTTACTAAAGCGTTATCTAGCGTTAACGAATACCTTGATAGCATAAAAATTGACGTAACAGATGACACTTTATCAAATGTCGCTTCTATATCGTGCAATAACGATGTAGAGCTAGGTGGTATAATAGCTGAAGCTTATAAAAGAGTGGGTAAAGACGGTGTTGTGCTTATGGAGACTTCCGAAAGTGAAGAAACATACGTTGACATTGTAGATGGAGTGCAGTTAAAAGACTGTGGCTTAACCTCAACACACTTTGTCACTAATGTAGATAAACAAAAAGCAGAACTTGAAAATCCATTGGTGTTAATATGCATGTCTGAAATACCTAACGTGCGTAAAATACAGACGGTACTTGAATATGTTATAAAGAACAACAGATCTTTATTACTAGTAGCACCGGTATCTCAGCAAGTAAAGTCAGCATTACTAATGAATAAAGTTAAAGGTAACATTAAGATAAATATTATTGATCTACCAGGGTTTGGTCCTACTAAGAAAGACACATGTGAAGATCTTGCAATACTTACAGGTGCCACGGTAATGAACGAAGAGCTGGGTGATGACTTAGACCTTATGAAACCTGATTGCTTAGGTGAAGCTGAACTAGCTGTGACTGACGAAAAATCTACTATTATAACTACAATAGAGTTTGACGACAAAGACTTAGAAGAAAGAATAGATCAAGTATCAAAACTAGTTGCTGATGAAAAAAATGGTTATATTAAAAAGAAATTGGAGCAAAGACTGTCTATGCTATCGGGTAGTGTTGGAATTATTCGCGTTGGGGCAGACTCTAAGGTTGAACTTAAAGAAAAGCGGGATAGGGTCGAAGACGCGATATATGCTACAAAAGCTGCCCTCAAAGAAGGTATAGTGCCAGGTGGTGGTATTGCTTTACTTAATGCTGCTCAAAGTATTACCGCTGACTCAATAGGAGAGCAAACACTACTTAAATCTATAGAAGCACCTTTTAAAACTATTATGAATAATGCTGGTCTAGAACCTAAAATATTAGCTGATAAAGGCATGGGTATAGATGTAGTAACAGGGGAACCAGTTAATATGGTTGAAGCTGGTATTATTGATCCCGTACTTGTTACTAAGTCAGCACTAAAAAATGCAGTTAGTGTTGTCATGACTATAGTATCTGCAGACTGTATAATCTCTAACGCAAGACAAGACACTTATGAAAGCGATCAATAATTACGTAGTTGTAGATAAAATAAAGACAGAGCAGAAGAAAGTTGCTGGACTTATTATGACAGAAGACCTAGACGAAGACAATAGATATATAAAAGCAAACGTCATGTCTGTGGGTAACTTAGTAGAAGGTGTAAAAGACGGTGATGTTATACATTACGATAAGCACGCTGGTCACGGTATTCAATACGAAGATAAACTTTATTTTGTTATAAGAGCAAGTGATATTGTACTAGTAGATTAAGTTTGTTACAACCCGACAACTTAATCGTTAACTAATTATTAACTTTAAAAATTTTAAAAAAATGGGAAGAGTATTTTTTAACACAAAGAAAAACATTACTAAGTTAGATGCAGGTACTTCTGCTTATCAATGTTTAGCTAGTGATTCTGGCAAAACGTTTGTGCTTGAAAGCGCATCTGCTATGTCAATTACGTTACCTGCTGATGCTGATATTGATTTTGGCTGGAATTGTAGATTCATTATGAATTTAGACAACGACAACGCTTATCTTATTAAGTGTTCAGACGTTACAAATCAAATGTTTGACGGAGGACTTCACTATCAAGTAATCGCTGATGCTACAGCAAATGTTTTTCAAGGCTATGCAGCAGCTGCGGCTAACGATAGTCAAATAGCGCTTGATACAAACTTAGATGACAACCAGGCAAAACAAGGTTCTTTTGTTGATATTATATATATTGAAACAAATAGATTTTTTGTATCTGGTCATATAGCTAGTGCTGATGCTGATGGTACTGGAGCAGCTATATTTAGTAATATATAATAGCTTAACAAATTATTAATACCACACTATCTATTTGGGTAGTGTGGTACTAATAGATTAAACCTAAACCATAATCCATAAACTTAAAACTTAGAACGAAAAACAAATTATTAATCATTAAAAACAAAAATTATGACAGCAGATGATATAATGTTAATTTTTAAAAATGCTGATGATGACACGGCTATGTTGCCGTTATCTAGACTACATCAAATAGATGGTGGTGCTGGTTCAGTTGTATTAACTTTTGGTGGATCACAAACTGATGACGATCTTGTTAATGCAGATGTTGATGTTATTACTTTAGCTACTGGAGCTGACGAAATGGAAGCTTGCAAAGAGTTAGTTAGAAAGTTTAACGAATATCCTCACTCTGACGGCGCTCTTATAATTGCTGATGATATTGCTGGAGTTTATTGCTCTAGTACTATCACAGGTGTAACTATAGCGTAATTATTAACTATTTAAAAATTTAACAAAATGAACAAGTTTATATTTTTTCAAAATGCTGCTAATGATTGCATGGTATATCCTGTAGCTAGATTAACATCAGTTGAAGGTGAAGATGACTCATTAAAGTTTTCTTTTGCTTCTTCAGCCGCAGGTAACGACGAAGTTTCTGTTACACTAGCAGACGACTCTGATGAATTACTAGCAATGCAAGCAGTAGCTCAATTAATTAACAAACATCCACACAGTGATGGTATATGTGTAATAGCTGATGATGTGAATTCAGTTTACGCTCACACTACGATGACTGCGGTAGGTGCTGCTGGTTAATCTTAAATGAGATTAACTAGTCACGATTTACGTGAATTACAAATCCTTAAGTACTACAGGCTCACAAGGAAGTGGGCCTGTAAGACTTACGGGTTAACAGATGCCGATCTTGAACTCTTAATATATTTAGATTGCAAGAAACGGTTTACAAGACAAGAATTTATAGATGGTACTTACACCATGAGCTGGGACAAAGCCCGGTGGGACAAGTTAAGAAATTTAGGCTGGATAGAGGTCTGGCGTCATCGAAATCGAACAACGATTAAATACAGCGTTTTCAAAACCTCTTTTAAATGCAGCCAACTTATAAGTAGGATATACAGAATATTACTAGGCGAAGAAGATATGCCAGTATCAGAAAGAAGTGTATTCTACAACAACAAATCATATACTGACAAAGTCTTTAACAAGGCTATAGACGATATGATTAAAGACTCAGATAGATAATGGCTTTTAAACTAGGTAAAGAAACAAGAGGTTTTAAGAACTCTAGCAACACTAAGATATTTAAAAAAAAGCTTGGTGATGGTATAATGGGTGAGGCTAATAGCGATGGATCTATATATGTGGATTCAAGAGTACCTGAAAGCATAGTTGAGCATGTTGTCACTCATGAGACACAGCATCAGACAGATATGGAGATAGGTAAAACTACTTATGATGATCATGCTATTTATCACATGGGTGAAGTTTGGCCAAGAGGTAATGGATATATAACAGATCCTCATACTGGCAAAAAATACGCTGAGGGAGATAAAAATTTACCTTGGGAAAATAATAAAGTATGATACAGAATTTACTAGGAGGAATATTAGGTAAAGTAGTAGACAACGCAGAGGGTATACTTGATAAAGTTATTACTACAGACAAAGAGAGAGATGCCGCCAAGCTTGCAATAAAAAAGCTGCTACTAGACGCAGAGCGTGAAGCTTTCTCAAAAGAAGTTGAAGATCGCAAAGATGCACGTGATCTTTATAAAGACGACGCTATTATTCAAAAGATATTAGCTACGTTATTTACCATAGCATACTTTGGTATTACTTACGTAATGTTTAATTACTTTGTAAATAAGACAATAGACCTTGGTGAATTTGAAATAAGCTTCATATCAACAATATTTGGAGCGATGAGTGCTAAAGTAAATACAATAATAGACTTCTTCTTCGGTGGAAGTTCAAAGAAAAACGAACAAACTAATAAATAAATAAAATGGGACAAAATTCAACAAGTGTAGCATATAGCTTTGGGCAAATGGGGAGTGCTTATTCAGACGTCGCACAGACAATAATACCTCCACAAAACCACGTTATAGTTGCTATTCAATTTCTAGACGACAACACGCCAACAATTATGGAGCCAGAAAGATTAGATACTGCCGGTCCTAACTTTCCTTATATAGCATCAGGTGCTAATACCGATCTCGATGCTGATTCTAATGATTTTAACGCAAATGGTGTGGTTACCCTAGACTTAACTGATAATGCTGGGTCTAATATTAACCCAGTAGTATTGTCTGGTGGCGCTAACGCTAAAGTTAAACCTGGTCAGTTTGTTTTACTAGTCAACGATACCGCTGAAACAGACGGTGATCCTCTAATTACTCTAGATGGTCAAACACCAGCACCAGTTTATCATGGTCCTAATGCTAGAGGCGTAAAAGTGAAAAGTGTAGATGGAGCAAATATAACTTTAGAAAGACACTTAACTAATGGAAGTCCAGCATTTGAGGGGCTATCTCCTGACTCGCAATCTTTAATATTTCTAGACGAGTATCATGGAGCCGGAGGTATTATAGCTGATGGACAAGTATATCCTAAAGGTATTACCATATATGGCAGATGGACTGCTTTTAGACCTTCTGCGTCTGGTGTAATTTGTTATTTCGGTAAATAAATGCTTGGAGTTGGAACTAGCATATCAGGTGCGTACGAAAGCGTGTACGATGTTATAAAGATCTATGACTTTTCAGACTTCTCGGCAAAAAACTCTACAGTGCTCGAAGCAAAAGGTTTTGTTAAGGCTGATAGTGGAGACTTTACTCTACTAGACGACGGAACAACTGACACTGATTTAGGAGCTACAAAGCAAACAAGTAATGGTTGGGTTGCTGGTTACGGAAACACGGGCTCTGCTGATACTGGTCCTGGCGGTGGTTGTAACATAACTTGGGGCGGTTCTAACTCACACCCTATAACTAAGAGTGCGGTACTTGGATCTATCTATAACAATTCCGGTAATGGAGTTTGGGACACAGAGCAAACTAGCGGCTATATGGTTTATGAGGCTTCTAATCCAGCATCAGTAAATGGTGGTGCTATAAGAATAGGTGCTATTAGAACATTAGAATATGACTTCTCTAGATATAGCAAAGTGACATTGCAGATGTGGATTCATGCCTTTGGTAGTGCTTTCAATGGTGCTGATGGCTCAGGGTTAGCTATAGCAACTTCAAATAGTGCCACAGATTGCAGCAATAGCGGTAATACAGGTAATGGACTTATTGATGCTTCTAGCGGAGGAGAAAATATTACTATTTATGCTGAGCTAGACACTAGCTCTAGTCAATCATTAAGAGTTCCTCACACAACTCTTAGGGCTACAGGTAACAATAGCAGTACAGAGGGCCAACTTCAAAGCACTGGTCATACTACGTCTTTAGCGGATACTAATAGATGGAGATTTTGCGAGGTCGATTTAGCGGGGGCTAGTGGTAATTCTGGCATGTATATATACTTCGTATATTTCACTCATGGAGATGCAGCAGCATACAAACAAGATTTAGCTTTAAGTAATTTAAGAATAATAGGACATAGATAATATGGAAGAATGCGATAAATGTTCGGATGGCACGATGGTCGATGGTAAATACACGTGCACCGCTAGCGATTATAGAATTATAGATTTAGACGGTAATCTTATTGTAAAAGTAGAAGATCACGATTTACCTTCAAATGATCACGAGGTAACTTGTAATGCTTTGTATGATATTAAGTATTGCTCTTGTGGTAACTACTGGTCATAAGAAGTAATACTATATATTGACTAATTTAATTAAATAAAATAAAATAAAATGGCAAAAAGAAAAACACCTAAGGTTAAAAACCTTGGGACAGATAAAATTACTACAGAGGAGTTAGAAAATCTCCAAGCTTTAGTTAGAGCAATACAAGAGTCTCAAAGCGAAATCGGCATGATTGAGACAAGAAAACATCATATACTCCATTCAATATTAGAACTTCAAGAAATGCTGTCTAAGCTTAGAGAGACGTTTAAAGAAAAATATGGAACTGGAGACATCAACATCCAAGACGGATCTATCATAAAGCAAAAAAATGAGCAAGCTGATTCGTAAAATTACTATTGGTAAAGATTACAAGATTGACGCCATGCACTACTCTGTTAACCAGGAAGTGTATGGTGGTCATACTATTTGTGATATAATTGAAGAGGAAGAAAAATATAGTATATATATAAAAAAAGGTAAAGACATTTTACCTTGGAAAGACTTCAATAAGAACATGGCAATATCTATAGAGTATAATCTAGAATACTAATGAAAGCTTTGAATAATTATATCATAAAACCCATAGGTGGAAGATATAATAACTCTATAGCCATAGACAATAAAAGTCTAATAGTAAACACAGAAATATTCAACCATCTACACGTTAACAGAGAAGCTGAAATAATAGCAACACCTGCTAATAATAAGTCTGATCTAAAAGTTGGTGATACCGTTATAGTTCATCACAACGTGTTTAGAAGATGGCATGATGTAAAAGGCAGAGAGCGTAATAGTAAAAGCTACTTCAAAGACAATAAATACTTTGTATCTAAAGATCAAATATTTTCTTTTAAAAGAGATAACGAGTGGAAACCTATAGATGGCTTCTGTTTTATCAAACCTATAAAATCTATAGATAAGTTTGATGAGAGTAAAGAACGGCCACTAATAGGTGTTGTAAAGCAATCTGATGGAACTGTAGATATTGGTGATTTAGTAGGCTTTACCCCAAGTAGTGAATATGAGTTTATCGTTGATGGAGAAAGACTATATAGAGTTTACTCTAAATTTATTACAATAAAATATGAATATCAAGGAAACGAAGAAGAGTATAATCCAAGCTGGGCATAGAGCTGTAGAAGAGTTGATTAAAGTAGCTAAAGAAGCTATAGTTGATAGTGGCGATGACATTACGGCTGATAGACTTAAGAATGCTGCAGCCACTAAAAAGCTAGCTATATTTGACGCTTTTGAGATACTAAACAGAATACAAGAAGAAGAAAATTTACTTAACGGTAAAGAACCTGAGAAAAAGCAAGAACGTGTATTTAAAGGTTTTGCTGAAGGAAGATCTAAATGAGTTACGAACAAACTTTATATAGTGTAGTTGAGCCCGTAAAGAAAACCACTTTGTCTAGAATGAATAGGAGCAAAAAGTGGAAGCGAGGCTATAATAAAGAACACGATCTTATCGTGCTTAGTAGCGATGGTCAAGTTGGTGAAATATACGATATTCAAGGACTTAAAATTGCTTTACCAAAACCTCCTAAGCAAGTTTACTCCAATGAATATAATAAATGGAAGCAAATAACAAAGCCTGATATACTTAAAAAAATAAAAACTATATTCGATTGGAAATCTTATCCTGAAGAAAACAAAGAACAGTGGTACGACTATATAGACGAAGAGTTTAATAGAAGGGAGCAAGGATTTTGGTTTAACAATAATGGAGATCCAACTTATATAACAGGCGCACACTACATGTATTTACAATGGAGCAAGATTGACGTTGGTGCTCCAGACTTTCGTGAAGCTAATAGATTATTTTTTATTTTTTGGGAGGCCTGTAAAATTGATCCAAGGTGTTACGGAATGTGTTATCTTAAGAACAGACGTTCTGGTTTTTCTTTTATGTCTTCTGCTGAAACAGTTAATCAAGCTACAATTTCAAGCGATAGTAGATATGGTATACTATCAAAAAGTGGTAGTGATGCGAAAAAAATGTTTACAGATAAAGTGGTACCTATTTCTATAAACTATCCTTTCTTTTTTAAACCAATACAAGACGGTATGGATAGACCGAAATCAGAATTAGCATACCGTGTTCCAGCTAGCAAGTTTACTCGTAAAAAAATAGATACCAATGAAAAGTTAGAAGAGATTAAAGGTTTAGATACTACTATTGATTGGAAGAATACTGGAGACAACAGTTATGATGGTGAAAAACTAGCGCTATTAGTTCATGATGAAAGTGGTAAGTGGGAAAGACCTGATAATATATTAAACAATTGGAGAGTAACTAAAACTTGCTTAAGACTAGGTAGTAGGATTATAGGTAAGTGTATGATGGGTTCAACGAGTAACGCTCTCGACAAAGGTGGCGATAATTTTAAGAGACTGTATAACGACAGTGATGTAAATAAAAGAAATAAAAATGGTCAAACAAAATCTGGTTTATGTTCTTTGTTTATCCCAATGGAATGGAACTTTGAAGGATTTATTGACGAATACGGACGACCTGTATTCACTACTCCAGTATCCGACGTTTATGGACCAGACGGTGAATTAATAGATGTAGGTGTTATCAATCACTGGGAGAACGAGGTAGAAGGCTTAAAAGAAGATCAAGATGCTTTGAATGAATTTTATCGTCAATTCCCAAGAACTACAGAGCACGCTTTTAGAGATGAAACAAAAAATAGTCTATTTAATTTAGTAAAAATTTACGAGCAAATTGATTACAATGAAGGCAATAGAAACTCATCTGTTGTAACTAAAGGATCTTTTCAGTGGGCGAACGGGGTTAAAGATACTCAAGTGGTATTTCATCCAGATCCAAGCGGTAGGTTTAAAGTTAGCTGGATTCCTGATAGAAATTTACAAAACCGAGTAATACTTAAAAATGGAATAAAATATCCTGGAAACGAACATATTGGTGCTTTTGGGTGCGACAGCTATGATATTAGTGGTACGGTAGATGGTAGAGGGTCTAATGGATCTCTACATGGACTAACTAAATTTAGTATGGATAACGCTCCAATCAACCAATTATTTTTAGAATATATAGCTAGACCACAAACCGCTGAAATATTTTTTGAAGACGTATTGATGGCTTGTATTTTTTATGGAATGCCATTGTTAGCAGAAAACAATAAGCCTAGACTTCTGTATTATTTTAAAAGAAGAGGGTATAGAGGTTTTAGCATGAACAGACCAGATAAAATATGGAGTAAACTGAGTACGGCTGAAAAAGAGGTGGGTGGAATACCAAACTCTAGTGAGGACATAAAACAAGCTCACGCGGCCGCTATCGAAATGTATATAAATGATCATGTTGGTCATTTGCAAAATGGTAATTATGGTAGCGTTTACTTTAACGAAACACTAAACGATTGGGCTAAGTTTGATATAAATAAGAGAACAAAACACGATGCTTCTATAAGCTCAGGTTTGGCTATAATGGCCTGTAATAAAAACTTATACAAACCAACAGCTAGTAGGAGAAAACAAAAATTAAACCTAGGTATAGCTAGATATAAAAACGATGGCTTTACTTCTAAAATAATAAAATAACAATATGGCTAATATATCTCATAATTATTTTCCAAGCCAAGTGGTAAGTGACGTAGAAAAAGTAAGCTACGAATACGGATTAAAAGTAGCTCAGGCGATAGAAGATGAGTGGTATGGTGATAACACCTCTAATAAAGGCTCTAATTACAATATGCATGGTCATAGTCAGAGACACTTTCATAATTTAAGATTATACGCTAGAGGTGAGCAGTCAATACAGAAGTATAAAGATGAATTATCTATAAATGGTGATTTGTCTTATTTAAATCTAGACTGGAAGCCAGTTCCTATTATACCTAAGTTTGTAGATATTGTAGTTAATGGTATTGCTGAAAGAACTTACGATATTAAAGCTTACTCTCAAGATCCGTACGGAGTTACTATGAGAACAGAATATATGGACTCTGTGTTAAAAGACATGAAGACTCAAGACTTCAACGATTATGTA
>Ga0181413_1000516_pt1 | contig 11792 bp, 19 predicted proteins | sample 36SPOviralmetaG_FD_130111 | JGI IMG/M metagenome (GOLD analysis project Ga0181413, IMG submission 130111) | Marine viral communities from the oligotrophic San Pedro Time Series (SPOT) site, San Pedro Channel, CA, USA - 36 SPOT_SRF_2012-09-28 | ecosystem: Environmental > Aquatic > Marine > Strait... | reverse complement strand
TAAAACTTTACAGTTAAATAACGTTAATAAACCAAAGTTAAATCAGTCTACTATGGATATTATATACGACTGTGTCACTGAAGGTATCGAAGAGTTCGATTTTAGTGATTCAGAAAATTATGAGTTTGAACCTGAATTTGATTATGATAGTAAAGTTGTTATTGGAAGTATAGAATTGATGCACAAAGATTATGTAGCTGAACCAATAATAAAGTTAATAGAAAATAAGTTTAACATTATAGATGATACAGAAGATGAAGATAACAAGTAAGCAAGTAAAAGAATACATGAGTCAAAGAACAGATGAACAGTTTAGACACTGTCCTATTGCTGTTTCTGAAGCTTGTAATGATGTGATTGAAAAGTTTTATGGTACGTTTGGTGATGATAATATAACAGCTAAAGATTTATTAAAGTTGTTATTTTTCAACGATCCAATACCATCTTTACATACACATAGTTATGGTTTTCATACAGCGACAGGTAGAAATATTATAGAAACATTAAAAATGAAATATTATGAGTACAAAGACTAAAGAACAACCAGTACCTAGCTGGTTTAACGGCACTATATATGAGAAAGGTGACGTAGTACAAAATAGGTTTGGAGGAGGTAGTATAGAATTAAATAACGTAGAATTAAGTATATATGATTTCTGTATAGGTGCTTCAGTAGTTATTGAGATGGGTATGTTTAATACTCCTCAACACGTAGCAGATCTTAGAAAAGGTCTAGACTGGTTTAGACAGCATAACGCTGAAGCTTATATGGTATTATTAGATTAAATTATGAGTACAAGAGCACAAATTAGATTTGCTACACGAGAAGAAGGAGTATCGTTTAGTGAACACCCAGAAAAAATACACGCACAATTTTATAAACACAGTGATGGTTATCCTGAAGGTTTAGGTGTATATATATCTGAATCATTACTATATTCTACTAAACTAACAAATTGGGAAGTAGAATATTTAGATACAAAACACAGTGATCTAGAATATATATATTATATATGGCAAGCATCAGGTAAAACTACGTGGATAAGTATATTTGAAGTACAACCATTCGGTGACCAAGTTGGTGAGTGTATATTCGTAGGCGGACCACAAAAATTAATAGATAAATACAAATAAATATGATGAGAAAAAAACCAATGTTAGCATACCCTGTTAGCGACAAACCAATAGATTACGACAAACCAACATTTATACAACCAAAATTAGATGGTGTTAGATGTTTAATACAAGCTAATGTAAAGAGACACATACTAACTCCAGATCTTAATGAGATAGAAGTTAAAGCATATTCACGTACAGGTAAAGAGTGGAAAAATATTGACCATATACTAGAAGAGTTAATACCTTTCTTTGCGAAACACCCTAATGTTATACTCGATGGCGAGTTATACAATCATGATTTTAAAGATGATTTTGAGTCTATAATATCTATGGTCAGAAAAACAAAACCAACACGCGAGGACATGCTTAAATCATCTCAAAATGTACAATTTCATTGTTATGATACAATAATGGAACATATACCTTATCACGATAGAGCTTTGTTTTTAATTACTAATCTAAAACAATCTTATTGTGTTAAATTCTTACCACCAGTTAGAGTTGATTGTGAAGAAAGAGCTAAATTACACCACCAAGAAAACTTAGGTGCTGGTTACGAAGGCTCTATATTACGTACTAACGATGTGTATAAATGTGGTAGATCGTGGTCATTACGTAAGTTCAAAGACTTTCACGATACCGAAGCTACTATTGTAGGTTTTGTTGAAGGTAAAGGTAAACGTAAAGGTACTATTGGCAAGTTTATAGCTGAAGACAAAGATGGTGTTATGTTCGGTATGCCTGTTATGGATAAGTTTAAGTACTTACAAGATAACTTTGAAGAAATGAAAACGTGGATTGGTAAAACAGCCACATTTACATACTTTGAACGTACTAAAGCAAATAGCTATAGACATCCATTATTTAAATGTATTAGAAATTATGAATGAAAAACTAAGATTAAGAATTAAACAATTTAATAAAATTAAATATGGTAATGATAATGAAACAAGAATTATTATTGCAAGATTAAAACCACAGGGGACTGTGACAACAGCCCCTAAGAATAAAGAGTAATAGGCTAATGTCACACAATAGAAATACAAATAGATTAGACATGTGGCGTATCGTGTATAGAAGGTTTCCTATAACAGATAAACCAACTATAGAAAACGAGTGCTATATGTTCTATGAAGATGGCACGTACGAGTGTTATGAACTGTTTAGAAGTACAGCGCAGATAACAACTTACAAGTCACTTAAGTGGCATTTACTTGTTATATGGTATTTAAATCCTGACATGGATCAAACTAAGTTTCATGAAGTGGCTGAATTTATAACTCACAAACCAAATGGTTTTGTAAGTTTTAATATATCTAGCGCTTTACTAGATAAAATAGTATACGAAGTTAGCATGCTAGATTTAGATCAACCACCAAAAAACAAACTACGTAAGGTTATATTTAAACCATATAACAACTTATGTAAACAAGAGAAATTAAGAGTTGTAGGTGAATTAATAGGTAGAACGAAACGTATAACAGAAGATGACATTTATGACTGTATGTTAGAAATAAACAATAATAGTAATAAAATTACTATAGCTAAGCTAGCAAAGCTATTAAAATGTACTAGTCGAACTATACATAGAAACATGGGTGTAGAATTAAAACGTGAAAAACAACTATTAAATAAACAATTATGAGAAGACTGATATATGACATGTACTACGCGGATGAGATTAGCGTTGAGATAGCGGAAAGACTGCTAGACAAATTAAGTGAAATTAGAAATAAGAAAAGATGAAAAAAATAAAATTAACTGCAGCAGGCTTGTTGATAGCTGGATTTAGTTATTCACAAGCGAAAGATACAATATGTAGTATGGTAGCTGGTAATATTCACTTTGAATTTAACTATTATACTAACGAAATAATACAAGATATACAACCTGTAAAAAACGTAAAGATAAAAATAAAAAATAATCAAATATTAGTATTAGATTTATATGATAACTGCAAATGTATAAATTATAATATAAGTGAAAAAGTAAAAAATATTACTACTATAAACTTTTTAGGACTACAAAAAACTACAACTATTAATAGTAGTGATACAACTTTATTGTTTAATGGAAATAAAATTAAAAAAGTAATAATCAAACAACCTATTAGAGATGAAAAAGTACAACATTAGAAATTATGTTTCATATAAAAAAGACGTGTTATCCGCTATCAAAAGGCTGCCAAGCATGCCATTGAATCAATACAGTAGAGATCAACTAACAATTAAATTTTTACCTTTAGTTGAAAATATAGCTAGAAAGTTTAGTACGGCACAACAAGCTTCTGGTGTAATGACTATAATGGATTTAATACAATCAGGTAATTTAGGTTTAATACAAGCTAGTCAAAAAATTGATTATGAAAAGTGGTCAGAGTCTGATGATATGGAAAAAACAATAAAGTCTTTCTTTTCAAAAAGAATTAAAGGTAGTATACGTAGGCAAATCGATAAAAATAGAGGTACAATGAGAATACCTGAGCATAAAATAAATGAGATACGTAAAAACTTTGATAAAGATAAAAAGATGGTTGAAATGTATTTTAACAGTTTGTTTTTAAGTATTGATGCTACACCTTCTGATGAAGACATGGTGTATCAAATACCAGATGAATCAGAACCTTACAACGTACAAATGTTAAACTCTTATTTAATGGGTTTGTTAAAACAACATTTAAATATTAAAGAGTACGAAGTGCTAAGACTTAGTTATGGTTTAGACTGTGATAAGCATAGTGCCAATGAAATAGCTAAAAAGTTGAACATAACAGGTAGTAGTTCTTACGTACGTGTTTCACAGCTAAAAAAACAAGCAGTAAATAAACTTATAGACAACGTAGATCACTCGCAAGTGATTGACTTTCTGTAGGTTATACAGTTAAAAATGAATAATAACGTGTGACTATAATAGTACACCAAATACCAATAATATGAAAGAATTAAACCAAAAACTAGCTACAATTCAGACTGAATTAAAAGCTAAAAAATCGAGTTACAACTCGTTCGGTAAGTATTATTTTAGAAAAGCCGAAGACATACTAGAGGCTACTAAGCCTTTCCTTTTGAAACACGGCGTTACAGTCACTCTTAATGAAGAGCTAATCATGACTGACCCTGTTCCAACAATCCAATCAACAGCAACCATATCAGATGGTAAAGACAGTATACACGCTACTGCTGTAGTCGGTGTAGACCTTAATCAAAAAGGTATGCAAACCGCTCAGCAGTTCGGTGCAGCTTCTTCATACGGTAAGAAATATGCTTTAGGTAATTTATTTCTAATTGATGATACAGCCGATGCTGACTCTACTAATAACCATGGCAAGTCTAATGCTGTTAACAAAATTAAACAAGCCGCTAAACCAGTTATGACTAAAGATCAGTTTGAAAAAGCTAAAGAATACATAACGGCTGGAGGTGACATGAAAGCTATAGAAGCTAAATATAAAATTAACACTCAACACTTAGTTGAACTAAATAAATTAAATGGACAAAAAGAAAATACTAAAGAAGCTTAAAAACGACGAAGACTATTACGGTGATTTTGGTAATCAATTTTTATCTAACTCTCACGTTGGTAAATTACTAAAAGATCCGTTAAACGTCTTCAAGCCTAGCAAACCATCGCCAGCATTTTTAGTTGGTGGTTATTTTCACACTTGTATACTAGAGCCTGATAAAATCGAAAGATTTAGAGTTGTTAAATCTAGCACTAGAAATACAAAAGAATACAAAGATGTAAGTGGTGGTGAGTTATGTCTACTACAACACGAGGTAGACACAATTGAATTAATGAGAGAGAAAGTAATGGCCAACGATATATGTAGAGATCTTATACAAGGATCACAATGTGAATACGAACAACCTATGATAATAGATCTGTTCGGACAGACTTGGAAGGGTAAAGCTGATATTGTTAATCATGAAGAAAAATTAGTCATTGATTTAAAAACAACTGGTGATATTGACAGATTTAAATGGTCAGCCAGTAAATTTAATTATGACTCACAAGCTTATATTTATAGTAAGTTATTTGGATATGAGATGTTATTCATAGTTGTAGATAAGACAACACACCAAATAGGTATGTTTGATTGTTCACCAGAGTTTTATAAACGAGGTGAAGACAAGGTGAGTAAAGCAAGTGAAGCTTATGACTTGTTTTATAAGACCAAGGACTTTGATCCTAAACAGTATTTCATAAGTAAAACATTATAAAATTAATTAACATGGCAAGTATAATTAAAACAAGTATTGACCTTAATAAAATACCTAAAGACAAAATTTATATAGGTAAAAAAGGTAAATACTTACCAATTACAATTACTATCAATGACGAAGCCGACCAGTTTGGTAATCAAGGTCCAGTAGTTGTAGAACAAACTAAGGAAGAAAGAGATGCTAAAGCAGCTAAGACTTACCTTGGTAATGTAAAAGTAGTATGGACGAACGGAACAAACGTTGATACAGCTCCACGTGATGGTGCACCACAACAATCTGCTCCCGCTCCTCAACCAGAAGCTGACTTACCGTTTTAATGAGTGTAGATGAGATCAATGGATTCTTGATTGACAAGTTCAATCAACATGACCTAAAAGAAGGTGCATCACAGGGGATTTGTCCCCTGTGTTCATCTGATAGGAAACCTAAAAATCAAAAAGCACAATGTGCTTCTTATGATTGGGAACGTGGTCTCGGTACCTGTCACAATTGTGATACAAGTTTTCAACTACACACTTATCAACGTAAAGGCGCTAGTGAAAAGGTCTATGTAAGACCTCAAACACCTGAGCAGCTTAACGATGTAAGTACTAATGTTGAAACTTGGTTTGGTACAAGGGCTATATCAAAGCAAACATTAAAAGATTTAAACGTTTCCGAAGGTTTAGAGTTCATGCCACAAACTGGCAAATCGGAAAACACTATTCAATTTAATTACTTTATGGGTGATCAACTTATAAATATTAAATACAGAGATGGTAGAAAAAATTTCAAGCTTTTCAAAGGCGCTGAAAAAGTATTTTATAACATCAATAGTATTATAGGTTATGATACCTGTGTTATTGTTGAAGGTGAAATGGATGTGTTAGCATTGCATGAGTCTGGTGTTAAAAATGTTATTTCAGTTCCTAATGGAGCCACATTGAATCGTAACAATTTAGATTACTTAGATAATTGTATTGATTACTTTGATGATAAAACTAAAATAATAATAGCTGTTGATGCAGACGAACCTGGTCAAATGTTACAACGTGAGCTTGTTAGACGTCTCGGCGCAGAAGTATGTTACATAATAGATTTTAATGGTAACAAAGATGCTAATGATTACTTGATCGAACATGGCACTGAAGCTTTACGTGACGCTGTGAATAAAGCTAGACCAGTACCACTAGAAAATGTGTCAACATTAAAAGATATAGAAGATGAACTTAAAGACTTTGTTAAAAATGGATTTAAGCCCGGATTTCAAATCGGACTTAAAAACTTTGATAGTATTTTTAGTACTTACACCGGCCAGTTTATTACTGTTACCGGTATACCTAGTAGCGGCAAGTCTGACTTTGTTGACCAAATGGTTGTGGGATATAATCAACTATACGGTTGGAAAACTGCGTATGCTAGTCCAGAAAACCAACCAGTCTATTTACACGCGCACAAATTAATGCGTAAACACTGGCAAGATATGCCACGTGTAGGTGATATAGGCGGTAACAAATGGGAACAAGTAACTGATCATGTCAATGATAATTATTACTTTATTGATATGGACAAATATAATCTAGACGCTGTGCTACGTAAAGGCGCTGAGCTTGTAAAACGTAAAGGTATTAAATGTTTAGTACTCGATCCGTTTAATAAGATTAGAGATACAAACGCACACTCAGATGACGTAAACCGTTACACAATGGATTACCTAGCTAAGATTGAAGCTTTCTGTAAAAAGTATGACGTATTAACTTTTATAGTTGCTCATCCTACTAAAATGTACAAAGGCCAAGATGGTAAAATTGAAGAGCCTACAATGTACAATATTAAAGGTGGTGGTGAATGGTACGATGCTAGTTACCACGGTTTATTAGTACACAGAGACTATGATGCTAAAACAACTAAGGTCAAAGTACTTAAAGTTAAGTTTCAAAACCTCGGTGAGAACGGTGCTGAAGCGCACTTTACGTGGGAACCTAAGTCAGGCGCTTTTATTCCTCATGAAACAGTAAATATGTCTAACGAACCAATGCCCTGGGAATAATGGCTTGGAATAAATGGAATAAAGCACCTACTAAAAAACCTCCTCCATTTACTTGGACAAGAGAGACGCTAGATATAGTAAGTGTAGTTATTAAAAACGGTGTTAAAATAGGTATATCACCTGACTGGAAACACGCGTTTAATTTCTGGCAAATAGATATTAAAGTTAATAATAGTAAATGGCATACAGATCCTAATAGATATGAAGATGGAGATATTTATAATAAAGTAGTAGAATATTATGAATATTATTATGGCAAATACAAACTAAATACGAATAAAGATGGATAATAAATTAAAACAAATAAATAATAACGTGATTAAATTAACTAAAAACGGTGAGTCAAAAACTTATTTTAAGGTTATACCTGGTGTAGACGAATACACTGTTAAAGACTTAACTAGTTTTATTAAATACAAAGGAGAATACTATGCATAAATTTAGAAACGCAAATACAGCTTACGAGTACTTACACGATCGTATTATACAAGATGGTGTAGACTTTGCGGGTACTAAAGCGTTATTCAACGTAGGTTTCTACATGACAGATCCTATGGATAATAGAATAACAAATAGAGAACGTAACTGGAAAGAAGATTATGCTGAAGCTGAATGGCAATGGTATTTATCAGGAGAAAGATCAATACGAGCACTAGGTGAAATATACGGTAAAATTCCTGAAATATGGAAACGCATGGCTGATGATAATGGTAATGTAAACTCTAATTACGGTTGGCAGTGGCAACGTAACAATCAAATAGAACACGTAGTAAATCTACTTAAGTATAATCCAGACACGAGGCAAGCGGCAATATCAATATACGATTGTAAAGAATATGATAATTATACACACGACACGCCTTGTACTTACGCTGTACAGTTTACTATATTACACGGTAGATTAGATATGTGTGTTACAATGCGTAGCAATGATTTGTGGTTTGGTTTTTGTAACGATCAATATTGTTTTTCTAAGCTACAAGAGATGGTCTCTAAGAGACTTAATATTGAACCGGGTGTATATTATCATTTCGCACATAATATGCATCTATATAACGATAAAATATGATGTATTATTTGTACCATGTACCGGGTGTAAAAATAGGTGTAACGACAAATCTTGAAGACAGTGTTGAACGTCAACAAGGTTATTATCCAGAAGAGTATGAAGTAATAATGTCTACTACAGATATAGATTTAGTATCTGAAAAAGAAAGACAATTACAAAAAGCTCTTGGATATAGAGTAGATATGAAATTATATAGTAAATTAAAATGTAATAAAATGAAAATAAATGTAACAGAAATGACTACGACTTTCCCATGTCCAGTCAATAAACTTAAAGGCAGACTTATAGATAATAAAGGTATGTCATGGGAAACAGAGTTTGGTAAAGTTATGATAACTTTAAAATCCATAGAGTGGATAATGCAAAACGTTAAACGATCTCAATTTACTAACGAAAGATGTTATGTGTATAACAGAGCTTTTGCTAGATGGTTTGACAACAACAGCGCTTACGATCAAATGTTTGACAACGCTAAACAAATGAACGAAGTTGAACAAAGAACTAACGGTACTTTAACTGGTGGTTTAGCACCAACAGGTGTTAGACAACAAAAGTACTGTAATGATACGTGTTCAGAAGTTAGTATGTTTGAGTTAATAAGAGTATGGGCTGATGAAAGAGGCTTATATGATAAAGGTGATCCTAAAACACAAGCTTTAAAACTTGTCGAAGAAGTTGGTGAAACTTGTAGAGCTATATTAAAAGGCAACGATATGGAAGCTATTGATGGTATTGGTGACTGTGTTGTTGTGCTAACTAACTTAGCTGAGCTACTTGGCGAATCAATTGAAGGTTGTATTGAACAGGCTTACTTTGAGATTAAAGATAGAACTGGTAAAATGGAAAACGGAACATTTAAAAAAGATTAATTATGTCAAGTAGAGAAATATACGATGCCAAAAACGGTATCTCATCAAGAAAAGAATATGGATTTAGAGACCCTGTAGTTAGAACTGTGGTTGATAAGTTCGTTAAACGTTCAGACGTTGGCTATGATAAATATGGTTCAACGTTAGATGATGAACGTAGATTTAAAATGAAAGGTCTTCAAAAATATTTAAATGATGTACAAGAAGAGCTTATGGATGCTATATTATATATACAAGCAGCCAGAGATGAATTACAAGATTTATCTGAAGAAGCTTTGATTGACAAAATTAAGTATGATGAAGAAGAAATTTAAACGTAAGCGTGGCCCTGTCAGAAGTAAGAAAGTTACTTTTGACGGGATTACATTTGCTTCTGGTTTAGAAAAGTATATGTATCAAGCTTTAAATAAAGCTAAAATACATGCTGAATATGAAGGTATAACATTTGTACTACAAGAACATTTTATGTTTAACGTAGACTCTTATGAGCGACAATCTAATGGAAAAGGTGATATGGTTAATAGGGGTCAAAAAAAGATTCAAAATATTAAATACACACCTGACTTTATAAGTGATTCGTTTATAATTGAATGCAAAGGTAGAGCAAACGAAAGTTTTCCAATACGTTGGAAAATGTTTAAAAAGTATGTAAAAGAAAACTTACCACATGTAACTCTATATAAACCTCAGAACCAGAAGGAATGTGACAAAGTAGTAGAATTAATAATTAAAAAAAGAAAAGATGAAAAATAAAAATTGGGAATTAAGCTTTGGGTTTTACCCAGGTATTTGTGTAGGGTTTAGATCTTACGAAGAAAAAAATAAAACTAATCACGTGCTATACGTACCATTTGTAGACGTGTGCTTTACATTAAATAAATAATGAGTGAGTTAAATAATAAAATACTTTCAGATATTACTGTGCACATGAAATACGCTAAGTATATTCCTGATCTACAACGTAGAGAAACTTGGGAAGAACTAGTTGACCGTAATAAAGCTATGCACTTACGTAAATATCCAAGTTTAAAAAATGATATAGAAACTTATTATAAATATGTGTATGAAAAGAAAGTCCTTCCGTCAATGCGATCGCTGCAATTTGGTGGTAAGCCTATTGAAATTAGCCCTAATAGACTTTATAATTGTGCCTATTTGCCTGTTGACCATATTGATGCTTTTAGTGAAGTTATGTTTTTATTGTTATCAGGTTGTGGCGTAGGTTACTCAGTACAATTACACAACATAAAAAAGTTACCAGAAGTAATTAAACCACACGCCGTAAGAAAACGTAGGTTTGTTATTGGTGATAGTATTGAAGGTTGGTCTGACGCTATTAAAGTATTAATTAAATCTTATATGGGCGGTAAGCGTTCTTCTAAAATAAAGTTTGATTACTCAGATATAAGACCTAAAGGCGCTAGGCTAGTTACATCAGGTGGTAAAGCACCAGGGCCTCAACCATTAAGAGAGTGTTTAGTAAAAATAAAAGGTATACTAGATGCTAAGCAAGACGGAGACAAACTTAAAAGTATTGAAGTACACGACATCGTTTGTTATATTGCTGACGCTGTGTTAGCTGGTGGTATACGTAGAGCGGCTCTTATATCTTTGTTTTCGGCTTATGATGAAGAAATGATTTCGTGTAAATCAGGCCAATGGTGGGAAACAGATCCGCAGAGAGGTAGAGCTAATAACTCAGCTGTACTTATGAGACATAAAATTACAAAAGAATTTTTTATGGACTTGTGGAAACGTATAGAGCTATCTGGTTCTGGCGAACCTGGTATATACTTTAATAACGATAAAGACTGGGGTACTAATCCATGTTGTGAAATAGCATTAAGACCTTTTCAGTTTTGTAACTTATGTGAAGTAAACGTATCAGATGTAGACACGCAAGATGAGTTAAACGATAGAGTTGCCGCTGCTTCATTTATAGGCACGTTACAAGCTGGTTACACAGAGTTTCATTATCTTAGAGAAGTTTGGCAAGAGACTACAGAGCGCGACGCTTTAATAGGTGTGTCAATGACTGGTATTGGTAGCGGTAAGGTTTTAAATTTAGATTTAAACCAAGCTGCTGACCATGTTAAAATGATGAACAGAATAACAGCTAAGACTATTGGTATTAATCCTGCGGCTCGTACGACTTGTGTTAAGCCAGCAGGGACAACATCTCTGGTGCTTGGAACGTCATCGGGTATTCATGCATGGCATAATGATTATTATGTTCGTAGATTACGTGTAGGTAAAAATGAGGCTATATATAATTATTTAAAAATACACAATCCTGACTTGGTGCAGGACGAGTATTTTAGACCACACGATACCGCTGTTATTGAAATACCACAAGCAGCACCAAAAGGCTCTATTGTAAGAACTGAATCTGCCTTCGACTTATTAGAACGTGTTAAAAAGGTAGCTACAGAGTGGGTTGCAACAGGACATAAGTCTGGTAGTAATACACATAATGTATCTGC